>VOFB01004385.1_pt1:0-297500 | contig 368013 bp, 341 predicted proteins | sample 5384141 | NCBI WGS metagenome assembly VOFB01 (sample SAMN12384721, study PRJNA508395) | human gut metagenome | isolation source: healthy gut A | host: Homo sapiens
GCCCATTCAGTGCTTTACCTCCGGTAATCTAAGTTGAGGCTAGCCCTAAAGCTATTTCGGAGAGAACCAGCTATATCCGAGTTCGATTGGAATTTCTCCGCTATCCACACCTCATCCGCCGCCTTTTCAACGGAGGTCGGTTCGGTCCTCCATGGAGTTTTACCTCCACTTCAACCTGGACATGGATAGGTCACCCGGTTTCGGGCCCTACGCAACCAACTTATTCGCCCTATTCAGACTCGCTCTCGCTTCGGCTCCGGACCTTAAGTCCTTAACCTTGCTGGCTACATACGCTCGCCGGACCATTCTACAAAAGGTACCCGATCACACTTTGACGTGCTCTATGTGCTTGTAAGCATAGGGTTTCAGGTTCTTTTTCACTCCCCTCCCGGGGTTCTTTTCACCGTTCCTTCACAGTACTATTCGCTATCGGTCACCAGGGAGTATTTAGCTTGGAGGGTGGTCCCCCCACTTCCCACGGGGTTTCACGTGTCCCCGCGGTACTCTGGATCCTGCTTCGCTCGCTTCCTTTTTCGCATACACGACTTTCACGCTCTTCGGTGTGCCGTCCCATGCACTTCTGCTAAATTCAGCTTTGTCTATGCAGTCCGTAACCCCTTACGTATTTCTACATATGGTTTGGCCTCTTTCGCTTTCGCTCGCCACTACTTACGAAATCTCGGTTGATTTCTCTTCCTCTCCCTACTTAGATGTTTCAGTTCAGGAGGTTCCCCCCCTCATATACCTATGTATTCAGTATACGGTGTTATGGTATTAACCATAACGGATTGCTCCATTCGGATATCTCGGGTCTTTGTTCGCTTACAACTCGCCGCAGCTTTTCGCAGTTAACCACGTCCTTCTTCGGTTCCCAATGCCAAGGCATCCGCCCTGCGCTCTTTTAGCTTTACCATTACTTTGAATTATGCTTTTCTCTCCAATTTACCCTTCTTTTTGTCTTTGAAATTTTAGTCTTTTACTTGATTGTTTTTCTTAGTTAACGTAGTTTTTTTGACTTCTTTTCATTTCGCATTTACCTTCTATTCAGTTTTAAAGTACCTTCTTTTCTTGCAACCTTTCAGTTGCTTGGTGGGCACAAGTGGACTCGAACCACCGACCTCACGCTTATCAGGCGTGCGCTCTAACCACCTGAGCTATGCGCCCATTTCAGTTAGCGGCCTTCGATTCCCTGTTTGTCCCCTTTGGCCCTTCTCAGAGCCTGGTGGAGATGAGGAGGATCGAACTCCTGACCCTCTGCGTGCAAGGCAGATGCTCTCCCAGCTGAGCTACACCCCCAATTACTCAGGGACTCAGGTTACCACTCTTCCACTTTTCCTCTTTTGAAAGTCCTTTCAGAACCTTCAAAATTAAACAATGTCTAGCTCACTACTTCTTCCCCATTACTGACCAGAAATCAAGACAATTTCTTGCCTCGTTTCTCCTTAGAAAGGAGGTGATCCAGCCGCACCTTCCGATACGGCTACCTTGTTACGACTTCACCCCAGTCATCAATCCCACCTTCGACTGCGTCCTCCTTCCGGTTGACTACTGACTTCGGGTGTTGTCAACTCTCATGGTGTGACGGGCGGTGTGTACAAGGCCCGGGAACGTATTCACCGCGGCATGCTGATCCGCGATTACTAGCAATTCCGGCTTCATGCAGGCGGGTTGCAGCCTGCAATCCGAACTGAGAACGTTTTTAGGGGTTTGCTCTGCCTCGCGGCTTTGCTTCCCTCTGTTTACGTCCATTGTAGTACGTGTGAGGCCCAGGTCATAAGGGGCATGATGATTTGACGTCATCCCCACCTTCCTCCGTTTTGTCAACGGCAGTCCCGCTAGAGTGCTCTTGCGTAGCAACTAAAGGTAAGGGTTGCGCTCGTTGCGGGACTTAACCCAACATCTCACGACACGAGCTGACGACAACCATGCACCACCTGTCTTTGTGCCCCGAAGGGAAGTCTTATCTCTAAGACCGTCACTTGATGTCAAGACCTGGTAAGGTTCTTCGCGTTGCTTCGAATTAAACCACATACTCCACTGCTTGTGCGGGCCCCCGTCAATTCCTTTGAGTTTCAACCTTGCGGCCGTACTCCCCAGGTGGATTACTTATTGTGTTAACTCCGGCACGGAAGGGGTCAGACCCCCCACACCTAGTAATCATCGTTTACGGCGTGGACTACCAGGGTATCTAATCCTGTTTGCTACCCACGCTTTCGAGCCTCAGCGTCAGTTAAAGCCCAGTAGGCCGCCTTCGCCACTGGTGTTCCTCCTAATATCTACGCATTTCACCGCTACACTAGGAATTCCGCTTACCTCTACTTCACTCAAGAAAAGCAGTTTTGAACGCGACTACCGGTTAAGCCGGTAGTTTAAACATTCAACTTGCCTTCCCGCCTACGCTCCCTTTACACCCAGTAATTCCGGACAACGCTTGCCACCTACGTATTACCGCGGCTGCTGGCACGTAGTTAGCCGTAGCTTCCTCTTTGGCTACCGTCATTATCGTCACCAAAGACAGAGGTTTACAATCCGAAAACCTTCTTCCCTCACGCGGCGTCGCTGCATCAGGGTTCCCCCATTGTGCAATATTCCCCACTGCTGCCTCCCGTAGGAGTCTGGGCCGTGTCTCAGTCCCAATGTGGCCGTTCAACCTCTCAGTCCGGCTACCGATCGTCGACTTGGTGAGCCGTTACCTCACCAACTATCTAATCGGACGCGAGCCCATCTCTCAGTGGATTTCTCCTTTGATCATTTTAAGATGCCTTAATATGATTTCATGGGGTATTAGCGTTCGTTTCCAAACGTTATCCCCCTCTGAAAGGTAGGTTGCTCACGTGTTACTCACCCGTCCGCCACTAAGATATTTCAAGAGCAAGCTCTCGCTCTATCTCCGTTCGACTTGCATGTGTTAGGCGCGCCGCCAGCGTTCGTCCTGAGCCAGGATCAAACTCTTAAAAATATTGTATCTAAAAGAGTATCTCTACTCCTCTAAATCATATCTCTAAGATGCTTTTCTTCATCTCATTAGAATCACTAACGTCTTTTCTTTCGAAATCTTTGTTAGTTCGCAAAACTTCTGTTTCGCTGAATTAACGGGTCTTTTTCGTTCGCTTTCCATTGTTTAATTTTCAAGGTTCGCCTGCCGCTCTCTTCTCGGGCGACTGTTCTCTATTCTACCACAGTCTCCCTCTTTTGTCAACACCCTTTTTCGACTCCCTTGCCTCACTCTCGGTGCCTCCCTCAAAAGCAGCTCGTTTATATTACCATATCCCTCCAAACCCTCTATAAAATCCATCATTAGAATAACTATGGATTTTATAGAGGGTTTTATTTAAATTTTACCGATTATGTCTTATTTTAAATTTGTAATATATATAAGGGCAGATCTGTTTCAAAACAGATCTGCCCTTTATTTTAATCAAACCTAAAGCTTACATAATAAATTATTATCTTTTCATAAAACCTTCCGCCGCATTCAAAAACTCTTCAATATCCACTTCCGTATGTGCATTTGAAAAGAATATTGCTTCAAACTGCGAGGGTGCCGCATGAATTCCGCTTGCCAACAGATATCGAAAATATCGGGCGAACCGACCGGTATCGCTTCGTTTTGCTGTTGTATAATCCGTTACCGGATTTTTCGCAAAAAAAACGCAAGCCAGTGATCCAATCCCGGTCACTTGAGCCGGATAGTCTGTTTGATTCAAAAACTGTTTCATACCCTGACGGAACGTCTCACCCAAGGAATTGATATTTTGATAAATCTCCGGATGATTCTTCAAAATTTTAAGCTGTGTAAGCCCGGCCGCCATAGCAATCGGATTTCCGCTCAAAGTTCCTGCCTGATAAACCGGGCCTACCGGGGCAACACACTCCATTATCTCTTGTTTTCCCCCATAAGCTCCAACCGGCATACCGGCACCTATAATTTTACCGAATGTTGTGAGATCGGGAGCAATCCCGTATAATCCCTGTGCGCCATCTATTTGCAGCCGGAATCCGGTAATCACTTCATCAAAAATCAGCACCGCACCATATTTAGTACAGAGAGCGCGCACTCCCTCTAAAAATCCGTTTTCCGGTAGAACGACTCCCATGTTAGCAGCAACCGGCTCAAGAATTAATGCGGCAATCTCACCGCCATTCTCCTCAAACAAACGCTCCACACCCGAAAGATCATTATAAACAGCTGTTAGAGTATCCTCGGCACAACCACTCGGAACACCGGCACTATCGGGAATTCCCGCCGTCATCACGCCGGATCCGGCCTTAACCAACATCGCATCACTATGGCCGTGATAGCAGCCTTCAAATTTTATAATTTTATTTCGACCCGTATAACCTCTCGCAGCCCGAACAGCGCTCATAACCGCTTCTGTTCCCGAATTCACCATTCGGACCATCTCAACCGATGGAACAAGCGAGCAAATCAGCTCGGCTATTTCAACCTCCGCCTCGGTCGCCGCACCAAAGCTTAGTCCTTTTTCAGCAGCTTTACAAACAGCCTCCCTGATTGCAGGATGGTTATGGCCTAAGATCATCGGCCCCCAGGAACCAATATAGTCCGTATAGCGATTGCCATCAACATCCCATACCGATGCGCCGTCAGCCCGCTCAATAAAACGCGGTGTCTCCTCCACCGAGCGATAAGCTCGCACCGGGCTGTTTACACCGCCAGGAATTCGCTTAACCGCTCGCTCAAACAGCTGTTTTGATTTTGACATTATCCGATCCTTCCTTCCCGAATCATGGCCGCAATTTCTCTCGCGTAATAGCTTAACAGGATTCCTGCTCCCGCTCTAAAGATACTCACTGCCGTCTCGGCAATCAGTTTCTCTTCGTCGATCACACCCAGCCTTGCCCCGGATTTAATCATTGCGTATTCTCCGCTGACGCTGTACGCAGCAACCGGGAGACTTACGTTATCGGAAACCTCACGAATAATATCCAGATATGACAGCGCCGGTTTAACCATAATAATATCGGCACCCTCAGAGATATCTGTCAGTGCTTCTTTTAAAGCTTCTTTTCGATTATGAAAGTCCATCTGATAGCTTTTACGGTCCCCAAAAGCCGGTGCAGAACCGGCCGCTTCACGAAACGGGCCGTAAAAAGCCGACGCATATTTAACCGCATATGACATGATCGGCGTGTCGAAATAGCCGCTTTGGTCCAACATTTCGCGAATTGCCGCAACACGTCCGTCCATCATATCAGAAGGAGCAACCATATCAGCCCCAGCCTGTACATGAGAAAGAGCAATTTTAGCAAGGACAGGGAGCGTTCGGTCGTTATCGACCTTTTGACCGCTTAACAGTCCGCAATGTCCGTGCGAGGTGTATTCACACATACAAACGTCGGTGATATAGGTAAGCTCCGGAACCTCCCTTTTGGCAGTCAAAAGTGCCTTTTGCACAATTCCATCCTCAGCATAAGCGCCGCTGCCGCACTCATCCTTTTCATCGGGAATTCCAAACAGCATTACACTGGAAACACCGGCTTTTGCCGTTTCCTCCAGCACCGATGGAAGCATATCCACACTATAACGAAACTGTCCTTCCATAGACGGAATTTCTTCCTTTAAATTTCTGCCCTCACGAACAAAAACAGGATAGATCAAAGAATTTGCATTTACCCTTGTTTCCCGCACCATATTCCGTAAAGCGGGAGTGGCGCGAAGTCTTCTAGGCCTGTTAATCATAATGACGATTCCAACCTTTCTTTTTGATGCAGTTCTATTAATAATTCGATCAAGCTTTCGGTCGTAGCCTGTTTCGAAATAAAAGTGCGCATTCCTAGTTTCTTTGCCGCTGCCGCCGTCTGTGCTCCGATACAAACAGCTTTCAACATTTCAAGCGTCTGATCGTGCACCATATCCGCAAATGCGTTTACCGCGGATGTGCTGGCAAAAAGAGCATAGTCCCCTCGCCGCAGCTTTGGAAAAACAGAAACCGAACCCGACAAAGTGCGATATACTGCTGCTGTTTCGCATGCAATACCTTCGTCATACAAAGCCGACACAAAAGCGCTTTCTCTGTTTTCCGGTACCAATGCCAGCAAACGATCCTGCGGCGTTATTTTATTTTGCAAAAGTTTTGCCAATTCTTTTCCGCTGTAGCGCGCCGGACAACATTCCACAAGAATGCCCCTTTCTTCCAGTGTTTCTTTCGTTTTATCACCTACAGCCGCGAATCGAAGCGACGACAGCGTGCGAATGTCAATTCGTTCCTGCCGCAAAAAGCCAAAGAAAGCCTCAGCTCCCACAGAGCTGGAACAAATCAACCAGTTAAAGCGATTTAGTATACTCTTTCGTTTCTTAAGATCCGGAAATCCGTTTAAAAATTCAGTTTTAATCGCCGGAAGTTCAACAGCCTCTGCCCCTAATTCCGAAATTTTTCTGCTTAGCTCTACGGTTTTATGACGCGGACGCGTAACAAAAACGCGTGCGCCAAATAACGGTTCTTTCTCCGCCCAACTAAGCTTTTCTGCAAGTCGGCAAACATTCCCTACCACAATCAAACCGGGAGTCCTGATATGTTTTTGAGCCGCTTCCTGCGGAAGATCAGACAAAGTTGCCACAACCTTTTTCTGCCTCGCCGATGTTCCTTTTTCCAAAACAGCAGCCGGCGTTTCAGGGGGCTTCCCCGCAGCAATCAATCCAGAGCAGATTTCATCCAGCTCGGCAATTCCCATAAAAAATACCAGGGTTGCTTTTGATCCCAGCGCCGTCAACGCGGAATAATCAATCGGTTCATTCACCCCATTTTTTCGATGAGCAGTAATTAAATGTAGAGAAGACGCCTCCTCCCTATGAGTCACCGGTATTCCGAAATATGCCGGAACTGCTGTTGCTGTCGTAACGCCCGGTACAACTTCATATAAAATCCCGGCGTCGGCCAGCGCTTCAGCTTCTTCCCCGCCGCGCCCAAACAAAAAAGGATCTCCTCCTTTGAGGCGCACCACTTTTTTCCCTTCCTGTGCCAATCGGATTAACAAGGCATTAATCTCTTCCTGCGGTAAAGTATGATTGCCGGCGTTTTTCCCAACATCAATCAGCTTGGCGCCAAAAGGCGCCATCGCAAGAATTCCCGCACTGACAAGGCGGTCGTATACAATCGCATCCGCCTTTTCCAAAACGGATTTCCCTTTAATTGTCAGAAGTCCGGGGTCAGAAGGGCCCGCACCCACCAGCCATACTTTTCCCTGCTTCATTTTACTTTTCCTTTCAGCTCTTCTGCCAGTTGCATCCCAAGCTTTTCCGCCTGCAAAACATTTCCGATTATTCTGCCTTTTACAAAAACAGTCTCCCGGGGATCGGCATAAAGTCCGGTTAATTGCAGTTCGCTCCCGTTTACCTCGGCATAAGCAGCCGTGGGTGAAGAACAACCGCCGTCAAGAGTTCTCACAAAGCTTCGCTCGGCAAGAGCAGCCCATTCTGTTTCACGATGGTTTAACGATTCTAATAGTTTTATATCAAAATCTTTTCTGCACTGTATGGAAAGAATTCCCTGCCCTGCCGCCGGAAGGATCTCGTCCGATGAAAAGACGCGACCGATTCGTTTTTTAAACCCGCCACGGATCAATCCTGCTGCTGCAAGAATCAGCGCAGAATATTCACCTCGATCCAATTTATCAAGTCGAGTGTTGATATTTCCCCGCACAGGACGGCACTCGGCGTTGGGGAAAAGCTTTTTTGCCTGTAATCTGCGGCGTGCGCTGGATGTTCCAAGAATTTTAATTTCACTTTCTCCATTTTCAGGATAAATTAGCGCATCTCTGGGATCACCGCGTTTAAAGAAAGCCGCTATCGGCAAATCGGGATGGCCAATCATCGGCATATCTTTTAAACTGTGTACCGCAAGATCAATTTTTCCGCTCAGCAATGCTTCATCCAGTTCTTTTACAAAAAGCCCCTTTCCGCCGACCTGATCCAGCGTACGATCAAGTATTTTATCTCCGGTTGTTTTTAAAGTGAGCAGCTGAAATTGGATGTCCGGATTTGTACGTCGCAACGCGGACATTATAATTTCAGTCTGTGCAATCGCAAGTTTACTTTCTCTGCTGCCGATCGTAATTATCTGTTTCATTGGTCATGTTTCCTCCGTTTTTCCGTATTCAGCACGAATTTTTCCGGTCAGCTCGCTCGCCAATTTATGGTTTCCGCCGTTTGCGATCACGCCGATAACCGCATCATCCGCTATTACAATTCCCGGAAAATAGAAATCACACAGCTCTTTTCGATCGGCAACATTGACCGTAATGCCGCTATTTTTACAGTCTTCAAAAACAAAGCGATTCACTGATTCGTCTCCGGTCATGGCCAAAACTATCTCTGCCGTTTTACAATCGTTTTTTTGATAAGTGCGCTTAAGCCAATTAATTTTTCCTATCTTTGCAAGCTCATACAAATTTAAGGTTAACTCGGGAGAAATGATCGAAATTCGGCAGCCGAAGTGAAGCAGCGCACTGATTCTGCGCTCAGCAATTTTACCGCCGCCTACCGCCAGCACTTTTTTCCCCTCAAGGTTTACAAACATCGGAAAATAATTCACTCTGCTCCCTCCTCGTCCTGCCATTCCTCCACAACCGCCCGCACCGCGTCAAGGCAGGCGGCCCAGTATTCCCGATCCAAATGATCCCGCAAGCCATATAAAACTTTCGCAAAGCTTTTATAGACCGCTTCCTCTGTTTTGTTTTGTAAAAACAATTTCTGATCTTCGTTTAGAACCTTAAAAGGTTTCTCAAGTCTCGCCGCTGTCAGTTTTGCCGCCGTTTGGCTTACTTCTTTCACGGCCGGAACAAAATCTCTGAAATAATACCAACGTATAAATTCCTCCACCGACTCGGAAAGAAGATGATCAACCTGTCTGCGTTTGACCGGATCGCATTCCGGTTCTATTCCAAGATCATCAAGGTCGTATAACGATATTTGCGGAAGCTCACGAAGCGCAGGATCGAGATCCCGGGGCAAAGCAAGGTCGAAGCAATAAAGCCGCTTTGACAAGAGCACATCTCGCATTGGTTCCGCCTCCAGAGTAAAATGCGGACTCAATGTGGCGCTGAAAAGAAAATCAGCTTTTTTTAAAAAAGTATAGCGTTCTTCATAGGGAATCACTTTACACCCCTTGGGGACGATTGCATCCTTTTGTTTATACTGCCGCAGTGTCATCATCACTTCGGCACCGGATTTTACTAACAAGGTACAGGTTAAACGCCCCATTTCCCCGTTTCCGATTACCAAGCAGCATTTTCCTTTTAAAGGGCCATGTAAATTTTCTGCCAATTTCACGGTCTTCTGCGGAATTGATAAATCTTTCCCGCTTAATAAAACGGTCGATTTTACCCTTTTTCCAACTGTAACAGCAAAGCGAAACAGCGTTTCTAAAACTGAATCAAGGCAATGTCTTTCGCGAGCCATCCCGGCAGCATTTTTTATTTGAGCGAGAATTTGATCTTCACCTAAAATTTGAGAATGCAAACCACATCCGAGTTCAAACAGATAACGAACCGCTTCTACCCCTGATTTACAGATAAAAAGGCGATTCATTTCATCAGAGCCGCTTTGGCTCTCCTGCTGATACGCACGCTTTAATTGCGAAACCGTCATTCCGCTGCACCAAACCTCAGTTCGGTTACAGGTGGAAAGGGCCACGCATCCGCCGGCTTTATAGCGATCGACCATGATTTCATCCAAAGCTGCTGTTCGGGATGGAGTTAATGCAAAATGTTCACGCTCTTCTATCGAGGCCAATCGATAATTAATCCCTATCATTGCAATATCCATAATTCTCCCCCACAACAGCTCATCATCTGTATTCATGATACAGCAATGTAAAAAGATTTGCAATTCAAAGAGAATTATTTATTGTCGTTCTCATACCGATATCAAAATTTCGTTTCGTCAATTACAGATATTATCGTTTTATTCTAGCAAAAAAGGAAATGCTAATTTTAAGCGATCGGCGGCGGAGCCGAAAACGTAAAATAAAACGAGGAGATATTATCATGGACGATCACAAATTCTTTCTCTGTGAACATTGTAAAAATCTGATTGGGATGATCCACAATTCCGGAGTTCCTATTTTTTGTTGCGGGGAACCGATGAAACTGCTTGAGGCCAACACAGAAAGTGACGCCAAAGAAAAGCATTTGCCAATTGTAAAAATTAATCGCAACGAGGTTATCGTCGAGGTGGGCGGGACATTTCATCCAACGACTGAAAATCATTCCATTCGGTGGATTTACCTGCAAACCGAAAAAGGCGGACAGCGAAAAGGGCTATTACCGGATGAATTGCCGCGCGCAATTTTTGCTCTCGAAAAGGATAAACCGGTCGCCGCCTTCGCTTACTGCAACCTTCATGGCCTTTGGGAAACAAAATTACAGTAGAATTCTAAAACAGGAAAGGAATTTACGATGTCAATAGACAAACGAAAAGTTGTACTCATCGGTGCCGGCATGGTCGGCATGAGTTATGCATACGCCCTGTTAAATCAAAGCGCCTGCGATGAACTCGTATTAGTTGACCTTGATAAAGAGCGTGCTCGGGGCGAGGCGATGGATTTAAATCACGGACTTGCTTTTTCTTCATCTCACATGAAAATTTATGCCGGAGAATACAGCGACTGTGCTGATGCCGATATTGTTGCTATTTGTGCGGGTGTTGCTCAAAAGCCGGGAGAATCGCGCTTGGATCTTTTAAAGCGCAATGTTTCTGTTTTTCGTTCCGTTATTAACCCGGTCGGCGAATCAGGATTCAACGGAATTTTTTTAGTCGCAACAAATCCGGTTGACATTATGGCTCGCATCACCTGTGCTCTTTCCGGATTTAATCCCAGACGGATCCTGGGAAGCGGTACGGCGCTGGACACCGCACGGCTTCGATACCTGTTGGGAAACCATTTTACTGTTGATCCCCGAAGCATCCACGCTTACGTTATCGGTGAACACGGCGACAGTGAATTTGTTCCCTGGTCTCAAGCGATGCTTGCAACAAAACCGATTTTAGAGATTTGTAATCAACCGGACATTCACTGCGATTATTCGGATTTAGAAAAGATCAGCGATGAAGTACGAGGAGCCGCTCAGGAAATCATCAAAGCCAAAAAGGCAACCTATTACGGAATCGGGATGGCAATGGTTCGGATCACCAAAGCCATTTTCGGAGATGAAAACAGTGTGCTGACTGTTTCCGCTATGCTGCGGGGTGAGTACGGAGAAAACGGCGTTTTCGTCGGTACTCCCTGCATCCTAAACCGGAACGGCATCCGTAAAGTGCTTGAACTGCCGTTAAGCGAAGATGAACAAAAGAAATTTAAAAATTCCTGCAGCACCCTACAGGCCATCTATCACGATATAAAACTGGAACAGTAAACTAAATTTCCCCATGTAAAAAATCACCGGTTTCATTATAAAAACAATTATAATCATTCACGCTTCCGGTAAAACAATTCCGGCACGATGTTATAAAAAATAAGCCAATCCTGTTGTTTTACACCCTCCGCTTGACAACTAGATTTTCAATATGATATGATAAATTTGTTGTTATAAACGAGAAAGCTACGAAGGTTTGTCCCGTCGCACGAATGCGGTAAACACATAACAGCATTAAGACAGCTTAATAGTCATGTTTTATATAAATCACGAAGATTGCGTCCCGATTGAAATCGGAATTCTTTCTTCGTTTTTTTGTATCAAAAAAAGGGGGTGAGGAAAATACCAAAACAAAGAATATTTTCAGCTGCAAAAAAACTATTACAGATTTTACTCACCCTTTTCCTTTTATCATTGGCTGTCTTTTATATGTCAAGGCTTTCTCCAGGAGATCCGCTGCGCTCTTACTACGGTGAGTCTGTTGAGAGAATGAGCGACGCCGAGCGAAAAAAAGCCATGGAAACGCTTGGACTGAATGAACCGATCTATGTTCAGTACGGCAAATGGATTTCAAATGCACTGCAAGGTGACTTTGGAATCTCATTAAAATATAAACAGGACGTTTCTAATGTGATTGGGCGTACATATTTAAATACCGTCATTTTAGGTGGGAGCGCTTTTATACTCACCTTTTTGCTGGCTCTGGGTCTCGGCATTTTCTGCGCTCTCAAAGAGGACGGTTTGGCTGACCGAATCATCTGCAAAATCGGTACCGTTACAAGTTGCATTCCCTCTTTCTGGGTGGCATTAATCCTGATTCTGATTTTCAGCGTTTTACTGAAGTGGCTCCCTTCAAGCGGGGCCTATCCCATCGGCTCTCTGAATGATTTATGGGGAAGGATACGGCATTTGATTCTTCCGCTCGCCGTGCTGATTCTGAGTCATTTGTGGTATTACGCTTATATGATCCGCAACAAGCTTTTGGAAGAGACAAAGCAGGATTACGTTTTGCTTTGCCGAACCAAAGGGCTAAATCGACGAACCATTTTATGGAAGCACTGCGTACGAAATATTATGCCCTCCTTTATCAGCCTGATGGCGGTTTCTGTTCCGCACATCCTGGGCGGTACTTATATAGTTGAACAGGTTTTTTCCTACCCGGGGCTCGGGACTCTATGTTTTGAAAGCGCAAAATATCACGATTACAACATGCTTCTGGTGCTTACACTTCTGACCGGTGTCATCGTAATCGCAGCAAATTTGTCAGCGCAATTTCTCGGTGATCACATTGATCCGCGGATGCGTCAAAAACAAAGGAGGTTTTTTCGGTGACGGAAACCCCTTTTAAAGTTGTGGGACTCCAAAAGCGAGAGGCAAAAATAAAACCTCCTTTAAAAAAGAGTCATGGTCGTTTACCGCTTTTGTCGATGATTTTACTCGGCTTAATTATATTTGGCTGTCTTTTTGCGGAGCTCTTTATGAATCATAACCCTCTTTACCTTGATTTATCCAACCTCTCCTCTCCCCCTTCTTCCGTTTTCTGGTTTGGAACCGACCCAATGGGGCGGGACATTTTTTCAATGATCTGGTACGGCGGTCGAATTTCACTTCTGATCGGCTTTTTGGCCACGGGAATCTCAACGGCAATCGCAGTGATCTACGGCAGTATCAGCGCCTGCGCCCCCAGAATAATCGATGACGGGATGATGCGTTTTACCGAGCTTGTTATCAGTATTCCTTCTATCTTGACCGTAATTTTTTTACAAGCGGTTATCGGTCAGAGCAATCCTTTTGCCCTTGCCGCCGTAATTGGAATTACCAGTTGGATGAACATGGCAAAAATTGTACGAACCGAAGTGCAGCGAATCCGTACAAGCACCTATATCGAGGCGGCGCGAATTATGGGAGGAAGCTTTTGGTATATCCTATTAAAGCATCTTCTTCCCGGGTTGATTCCATCTATTATGTTTATGGTTGTCACAAACATCGGAGCGGCTATCGGAACGGAAGCCACCCTGAGCTTTCTCGGAATTGGACTTCCTGTCGAAACAGTCTCATGGGGCAGCATGCTTTCACAGGCCGATCGCGCGCTAATGACCGGCAACTGGTGGTTGATTGTGATTCCTGGGCTATTTTTAGTCGTTACTTTAGTTTGTATTACCGATATCGGAAATTATATACGAAAGGAAAATAATCGAAAATGCAGCAATCTTTAAAACATTTTAAAACATTTATCGCAGTGATTGCTTCTTTAATCCTGCTCCTTCCCTTTGCCGGCTGTGCCGGAAGTTCTTCGAAAGCAAGTACACTTGTTTACGGCAGCGGCGATTATACCAGCATTAATCCCGCTTTATATGAACACGGAGAAATCAATTCTTTAATTTTTTCCGGACTAACCGCTCACGACAAGGATAATCATGTTATCCCCTGTCTTGCAAAAGATTGGACCTTTGATAAGGAAAGCAACACCTATACGTTTCATCTTCGTGATGATGTGACATGGCATGATGGAGAAAAATTCACTTCAGCTGACGTCAAATTCACTTTGGAAGTAATCATGAATCCGGATAATGCCTCAGAAATCGCTTCAAACTATGAAGATATCACCGGAGTTGAAACACCAGACGATACAACAGTTCAGATTACCCTTAAAGCGCCAAATGTTGCTATGCTTGATTATCTCACAATCGGCGTTCTTCCAAAGCATCTTTTGGAAGGGAAAAATCTGATTACCGACTCCTTTAACCAAAATCCCGTCGGAACCGGACCTTATAAATTGACAAACTGGGATCAGGGGCAAAGTATCACCTTGGAAAGAAACAGTGATTATTTTGCCGGTACTCCGAAAATCGAAAAAATTATCTTTAAAATTGTCCCGGATGAAAAAGCAAGGGCACTACAGCTCCAATCCGGAGAACTCGATTTTGCCCAGATTTCTCCGCGGGACGCTGAAACGTTTCGCTCTATAGACGGATTCACCGTTTATGACATGGACACTTCCGATTACCGTGGTATTCTTTATAATTTCAATAATGACCTCTTTAAAAATAATCGTGAGCTTCCAAATGCATTGAGCTATGCCATCGATCGTAAAGCTATCATTGACAGCGTTTTGCTCGGCCATGGTGAAATCGCTTATTCACCGCTCCAGGCAGGTCCCTATAATAACGAAAACATGGAAAAGTTTAACTACAACCCCCAAAAAGCAAAAGAGCTCCTGGAAAAGGCAGGCTGGGAACAAAACAGCAATGGAATTTACCAAAAAGGGGACACTCTTCTCCAATTTAAAATTAATTGCGGAGAAGGGGACCAGGTTCGAATTGATATGGCAAACATCTGCGCGCAACAGCTGCGGACTATCGGCGCCGACGTTACCGTATCCGTCAACGCAAAAACCGATTGGGCCAACCAGGAAACCTATCTGATCGGCTGGGGAAGTCCGTTCGATCCGGACGACCACACTTACAAAGTATTCGGTACCGATAAAGGCGCCAATTATAGCGGTTATTCCAATGAAGCGGTAGATAAACTTTTAAAACAAGCCAGAGAAACCGATAACGACGCAGAGCGGCTCTCCCTTTATAAAGAGTTTCAGGATGAGCTCGCCAAAGATCTCCCATACACCTTTATCGCCTACGTCGATGCAATTTATGTCGGTAAAGCAAATATCAAGGGGATTACCTCCGATACCGTTTTAGGCCATCACGGCGTGGGGATCTTCTGGAACATCGCAGAATGGACAATCGAATAAACAAATCTAAATAAAAGAAAGGAGACGTGCCGTTGAACCCGTTGTTAGAAATAAAAAATCTGAAAATTGACTTTACAACCGAACACGGAATCATTCGGGCTGTTCGCGACGTCTCTTTCTCGGTTTACCCCGGTGAAACACTTGCGCTGGTAGGCGAAAGCGGATGCGGAAAATCGGTAATATGTAAAAGTATTCTCGGAATTCTTCACAGCCGCGGAAAAATTACAGGTGGGGATATCTTCTTCGAAGGCAGGCGTATTACCAATCTCAAAGAGAAAGACCTTTCCTCTATCCGCGGAAAAGATATCGGAATGATTTTTCAAAATCCGGCCGCCGTACTCGATCCGACTCTTACGATTGGCAAGCAGCTCACAGAAGCAATTAACGCTCATGAAAAGCACTCAAAAGCCGAGTGCCATGCCCGTGCTTTAGAGCTGTTAACTATGGTCGGAATTGATCACCCGGAGAAACGGCTAAATGGATATCCGCACGAATTTTCCGGCGGAATGCTCCAAAGGACGGTCATCGCCATTGCTCTTGCGGAAAATCCAAAGCTGTTAATCGCGGACGAGCCTACTACGGCGCTGGATGTTACTATTCAAGCTCAAATTTTAAACCTCCTTGCGGATTTACAAAAAAGGACTGGGATTGCAATTCTTTTTATTTCACACGATCTCGGTGTAGTTGCACAAATTGCAGATCGGGTTGCAGTTCTCTATGCCGGAAAAATTGTTGAAGGCGGCACCGCTTTCGAAGTCTACGGCGAACCGAGGCACCCTTATACCTGGGGACTATTCCGTTCTCTTCCCGGTACCCGAAAAGCAGACGGACTTGTCCCGATTCCGGGGCAAGTTCCAAACATGCTTCATCCGCCAAAAGGTGATGCTTTTGCCGAACGGAACCCCTTTGCCCTCGCCATTGATTTTGAAAAAGAACCACCGTTATTTCACGTGGGCGGTACACATTATGCCGCGACCTGGCTGCTTCATCCGGATGCTCCTGTCATTCAGCCGCCCATAATCATAAAAAATGGGGAGGTGCTTTCGATTGGAACAGATCCTGCAAGTGAAAAATCTTTCTAAAACATTTCATTCTGCAAATGGACTGACTATTCCCGCAGTGACCGATATTTCTTTTGAAATCCGGCGTGGGGAAATATTTTCTCTGGTCGGAGAATCCGGTTCCGGAAAATCTACTACAGGCAGATGTATCATCGGACTGGAGCGCCCCGACTCCGGAAAAATCCAATTTACCGGGAAACTGATGCAGTTCATTTTTCAAGATCCCCTTTCCGCACTCAGCCCCCGTCTTACAATCGGCCAGAGTATTATGGAGCCGCTTCGCATTCAGCGAATTGGCAGCAAAATTTCCCAAAAAGAAAAAGCACTTGAGCTTCTCCGCCTGGTTGGTCTGGACGAGAGCAGCTTTTACCGATTGCCTTCCGATTATTCGGGCGGTCAACAGCAAAGAGCCGCCATTGCGCGAGCACTGGCACTAAATCCCGATTTGATTATCGCTGATGAACCGGTGGCCTCTTTGGATGTTTCGGTACAAGCACAGATCATTAATCTGTTTCAAAATATTCGGCAAAAAAGCGGTACATCTTTTCTTCTGATTTCGCATGACCTCGCGTTGGTGCGCCGGATCAGTGACACCATCGGTGTAATGAAAGACGGCACCCTGGTTGAAAAAGGAATTACAGAAAAAATATATCAGAGCCCTCAGCATCCTTACACACAGGCGCTTATCAAAGCCATCCCGCTCCCCGATCCGACTTTACGGCAATATAAATAAAAACACCGGAAACGTTTACGCGTTTCCGGTGTTTTTATTCGTTGCACAGGCATTTACTTTTACAATGCTTTTATTCTGAAAACATCGGAGTAGAAAGGTAACGATCACCTGTATCAGGCAGCAACGCCACAATAATTTTCCCCTTGTTTTCCGGACGTTTTGCAAGCTCCGTCGCTGCCCAAACTGCTGCACCGGAGGAAATGCCGACCAACAAGCCCTCTTCTCTGGCGATGGCACGCCCGGTTGCAAAAGCGTCTTCGTTTTCAACCGCAATAATCTCGTCGTAAATCTTGGTGTTCAGGGTATCCGGTACAAATCCCGCTCCAATACCTTGAATTTTGTGCGGTCCCGCCGTCCCCTTACTCAAAACCGGCGATGTAGCAGGTTCAACTGCAACCACTTTTACATTTGGGTTCTTGCTTTTTAAATATTCTCCGACACCGGAAACAGTTCCGCCTGTACCGACACCGGCTACAAAGATATCGACCTTACCGTCGGTATCCTCCCAAATTTCCGGTCCTGTCGTCGCCTTGTGAACCGCGGGGTTTGCAGGGTTAACAAACTGTCCCGGAATAAAGCTGTTCGGGATTTCTTTTGCAAGCTCCTCCGCCTTTCCAATTGCGCCTTTCATTCCCTTTGCACCATCGGTGAGAACCAATTCAGCCCCATAGGCCTTTAACAAGTTCCTCCGCTCAACGCTCATTGTCTCCGGCATTGTTAAAATAATCCGATAGCCGCGCGCCGCTGCAACGGATGCAAGTCCAATTCCGGTATTTCCGCTGGTCGGTTCAATGATAACCGATCCCGGCTTTAAAACGCCCTTTTCTTCCGCATCGTCAATCATTGCTTTAGCGACACGATCTTTAACGCTTCCTGCGGGATTAAAGTATTCAAGCTTTGCTACAATTCTAGCTTCCGCCCCTCTGGATTTCTCATAATTTGAAAGCTCGAGAAGAGGAGTTTTTCCTATCAAATCGGTTAGTGTTTTATAAATATGCGCCATAATGAATTCCTCCTTAATCGTTTGCAAAACCATGTTCCAAGTCAGCCAGGATATCATCAATATGTTCAAGACCAATCGAAAGCCGGATTGTATTCGGCTTGATTCCGGACTCGGCCAACTCTTGTTCAGTCATCTGCGAATGTGTAGTCGATGCAGGATGGATAACAAGGGACTTCGCATCTGCAACATTGGCGAGCAAAGAAAAGATCTCCAGCCGATCAATAAAACGTTTTGCCTCTTCGGCACCGCCTTTTATCTCAAAGGTAAAGATCGATCCACCGCCCTGCGGGAAATACTTTTGATAAAGAGAATAATAAGGACTATCCGGCAAAGACGGATGGTTTACCTTTTCAACAGAGGGATGATTTTTCAAATACTCTACTACCTTCAACGCATTTTCAACATGACGCTCTACCCTCAGCGACAAAGTTTCCAAGCCCTGTAAAAACAAAAACGCATGAAGCGGCGCTATGGTTGCACCGGTATCGCGAAGCAGAATGGCACGAATTTTAGTAACGAACGCAGCCGGACCAACTGCTTTTGTAAAACTGATTCCATGATAACTCGGGTTAGGTTCAACCAAAGAGGGGAACTTTCCTGAAGCCTCCCAGTCAAATTTTCCGCCGTCAATGATAACACCGCCAAGCGCTGTTCCGTGTCCTCCGATAAACTTTGTTGCAGATTCAACAACAATATCCGCCCCATGCTCCAACGGACGGAAAAGATACGGAGAAGCAAAAGTATTATCAACTACCAACGGGATTCCATTTGCATGTGCCAAATCCGCCAATTTTTCTACATCAATGATATTAGAGTGCGGATTTCCAAGCGTTTCGATGTAGATAGCTTTAGTATTTGCCTGCAAAGCCCTTTCAAAGCTGCCTTCCTCATCAGGATCGACAAAAGTGGTTGTAATTCCATATTCCGGAAGGGTATGTGCAAGCAGATTGTAGCTTCCTCCATAAATGGTTTTTGCCGCAACAATATGATCGCCTGCAGTTGCAAGATTTGAATGGTGTATGTAACAGCAGCAGCACCCGAGGCAACTGCCAAAGCCGCCACGCCGCCTTCAAGCGCTGCAATCCGCTGCTCAAAAATATCCTGAGTAGGATTGGTCAAACGTCCGTAAATATTTCCGGCGTCGGATAATCCAAAGCGTGCAGCTGCATGATCGCAATTGCGAAAAACATACGATGTGGTCTGATAAATCGGCACTGCACGAGCACCGGTTTCCTGATCTGCTGTTTCCTGTCCAACATGGAGCTGAAGTGTTTCAAAATGATAACCATTATTTTTCATGTCAAATTCCTCTTTTCTTTTTTATGCTGCAAATGTTCTGTTTTTATCTGTTACTGCAACAGCACATTCGAAACACATAAAGTGAGGATCTCAAAACATCGGTTTGAATTTTCATTTCATCATTCCTTCGTTAACCCTTATTTCATATATGTTTAGTATGGAATAAGTATAACCGCTTTTTCAGACTTTGTCAAGAGCATTTTTAAAATTTATTTCAAAGACAAATCCGATGCCGGTATTTCGGCCTACATTTTATCATACCAAAAACCTTTCCCGTTTCTCATATACAACAAAAAGCCAGCGCTTAAAACGCTGGCTTTCATTATTTCATTGAGAAGATAGAGCCGTATCAGATTGGACGATTCTCTCCGTTTAAAATATCTGATTTATATCATATAGTCATACGCTGCATGTTCCCTTGCGGAATCGAGCAAATCCTCAAGAGTAGTTCCATCAACGTATTCGTTAATTACTTTATAAAGCCCTTCCCAGAAACCTATCGTTTCACATTCACTGTAACGCGGGCATTGGTTCACCTTATCCTCAAGGCAGGAAACAGGCGCCAGACTGCCTTCTGTTATTCGCAAAATCATTCCGACTGTATACTCTGACGGAGATCTACTCAGCTTATATCCCCCCTGTGGGCCGCGCGTACTTTTTAAAAATCCCGCTCGACTAAGCTGTGTGATAATCTGTTCCAAATATTTAACCGATATCTCTTGCCGCGAAGAAACATCCTTAAGTGCAATATATTCTCCCGTATTATGCTCTGCCAAATCGAGCATCAAACGCAGGGCATAGCGCCCTTTGGTCGAAATTTTCACAGAAACCACCTCTATTCATATTATATGATAGGATTTGTAGGAAATCAAGCGTTATTCTATCAATGCTTGGTGCATGACTTGTAACAGGTAAAACCTTTGTCATCTTGCCGGCGTTTTGTATCGCGTATTCAATGTCACCTTATCTTCTGTATTTGTTATGATACAATCATGTTTTATCCATCGGCAAATTACTTAATTCATCCATTCTTTGCTCCAAAGGTGAAAACTTGATTTGCGTTTCTGACAGAACAATTGCTAAAATAGCAGTATGAGCAAGAAAAGCCCCAAAAAGAAGGCTTTTTGTAAAAAAGAAAAAACGCAGGAGAGCATTGCCTCCTGCGTTTTTTAGATGGATCACAGTTATCAATCTTCTTTTTTATAACAATTTGGAAGATTTCCCATCTCTCGATGATTCGCAACACAGTCACAACAGCGTCCATGGCTTTTGCAATCGGTATACGGACAGCTGCATTCATGACGGTTGCTGCAACTTTTTTCGCAACTCATTTTTCAGTCCCCCAAGAGATCAATTGTAGGGCTTTATTGTACCAATCCCTGTCACTCTTGTCAAGCAAGAAGGTTTCGGACGAAACAGTCCAAAAACCTCCGGAAAGATTGTGCGGTTTGTGGCTTTACTTTTTAATCGGGACTGCTTATAATAGTTGCTTGAAGGAAGAATGCCAGAGTAAGGAGAAGAATGATAGAAATGAATATACTTGTCGTTGGATGCGGAAAAGTCGGATCCCGGTTGGCTTCATCCCTTGCACAGGATGGACACGACGTTTCCATTGTCGATCGCAAAGAAGAAAACTTTGAGCTTTTGGATGATAATTTCAGAGGATTTACCACAGCTGGCGTCCCCATTGACCAGGACGTTCTCAAGCGTGCCGGAATTGAAAACTGCGACGCTTTGGCTGCTGTCAGCCAGGATGACAACGTAAATATTATGGTTTCACAGCTTGCAAGAGAAATCTTTCAAGTCCCAAATGTTCTGGCGCGTATCTATGATCCCCGCCGTGAAGACGTATTTTCCCATTTTGGCCTTCACACGGTTTGTCCTACCAATTTAACGGTTGAGGTTGTACGCTCCACGCTGCTAGAAAGCGGATCGGTGCGAACGGTTAATCTGGGGGCGCATACCATCGCTTTTCACTGGTTTCCGGTTCCCAAACGCTTTGTCGGACAGTCTTGTGACGAAATTAATTTCAGTTTAGATGAGTCAGAATCGTTGTTGGCGGTTCAACATGGAGATATGTCAATTAATATTGCCGGGAAAAAAAATATGCGTCTTGCTGCAACCGATTTAATGATCATTGCCAAAGTAGTTGACTAAAGCCGCTATAATTAGAGGAGAATCAAAATGAAAGTCATTGTTGTAGGCGGAGGAAAAGTTGGTTATTATCTGACCAAAACATTAATTGAGCACAATCATTATCCCACTCTGATTGAAATAAAAAAAGGGCTTTGCAACTATCTTGCAAATGATCTTGATATTCCCGTTATCTTCGGCGACGGCACAACACTTGAAGCCCTAATGGATGCGGGAATTGAAGAGGCTGACGCTCTGGTAAGCGTTACGGGAAAGGACGAGGATAACCTGATCGCCTGTCAGCTCGCAAAAAGTGTTTTTAACGTGAAAAAGACTGTCGCACGCGCGAACAATCCCAAGAACGTTGAAGTAATGAAACAGCTCGGAATTGATATTACGGTTAATACTACCGATAACATCGCGCGTTCGTTGGAACGGGAAATTGATTTAAGCAAAATCAGGCAGATTATTTCGCTGCATAAAGGTGAAGCGTCAATTGAAGAGATTACTCTCCCGGAAAGCGATTATCCTCTTGCCGGAAAAACACTGGCGCAACTTCACCTGCCCGAAATTTTTGTTTTTATCTCTATTTTTCGAGGGGATAAGTTAATTATCCTCGAGGAAATACACAGGTTTTCTGTGGGGATAAAATCATGGTTCTCTCTCCGACTAACAAATTACATGCATTAAAAGAGTTTTTAAAATTATGACTCGGATTATCTGAAAAAAGCATCAAAAAATTATAGAAGACGGCGCTTTTGCGCCGTCTTCTATAATTTTTAATTTACAGCAATCATTCATAATTTCGAATAACCGCAATTACCTTTCCCAGGATAGAAACCTCATCCGCATAAATCGGATCCATTTGATCATTTTCAGGCTGCAAACGGAAATGACCATTTTCTTTATAAAATCGTTTTACAGTTGCCTCGTCCTCAATCATCGCTACAACAATTTCTCCGTTTTCGGATATCGGGGTCCTGCGGACAACCACAAGATCACCATCCAAAATACCGGCATTTATCATGCTCTCCCCTCGCACGTTTAGTGCAAATAGATCTGCCGGATTTCCGTGATAACCTGAAAAAGTAATATAGCCGTCGATCTGTTCGATCGCCGTAATCGGCTCACCGGCTGTGACAAGTCCCACCACAGGAACCGATATTCCCTCTGTAGAGGCAAGGCGCAGCGTTCTTCTTTTCCCGTCATTTTTTTGAATATATCCGGCGTCTACAAGTTCTTCAACATATCGCTGAACCGTCGATGTCGATTTAATTTGAAGATCACGACAAATCTCACGCACGGTTGGCGCTCCTTCGGTTAAAGGACGGCTCTGAAGATATTCCAAAATCCGTCTGGCTTTTTCTGTAATCATTTTATATTTCCTCCTCAATCCCGTAAGCCAGCTCCTTTCGATCAGAAAGTATTGTCTTATTCGGTTTTGAAATTCCCATTAATTTGCAGACCTCATCTATCGGCAGTGCCGGAATTATATGACGTTTCATTCCCTCCGACCAAGTATAAACCATCAAATTGCAGTTACCTGAAACTCTTTGCCAGATTGACTGACGCAACTTAACCTGAACTATTTTTTCTTCGCGAACCGCTACCGAGCGAAAACTGAATCCGTGAGAAAAACGCAACGTATAAACGTCGCCGTCTTTTGACAAACCGGTATGATAAAACGAAACCATCCTGATAATCATCCACCAAAGCACCGGCAACTCGAGCATACCGCCCAAAAAGAGAATAATATCGGAAAACCAGACGAAAAGGTCTGTCAAAATAAAAGTTACAACTCCGATTAATATACCAACTCCGATCGGAGGGATAATAAACCGAACCATTGTCTGTCCTTTTGGAAAAACCGTTCTTTTTGAAAAACGCCACTCCGGCATAATATTATCTATAATTTCCTGAACCATTTTTTCATTGACAGCCGGAAAAAGCACCGACAATTCATTTTTCTTCTTCCCATATCCGGCGCAATGAAGGAACAAAGAATGAATACGAAACAACTTTGTGATAATCGACTGACGAGATTCTACTAAATTTACTTTTAACACGTTCATCTGCCGACGATAACGGGTAAAAAAACCGGATTGAATCTGCAAGCTGTTTCCCTGCCGTGTCACCCGAAAACGGTAATTTTTTGCTATGTTAATAATAAACGAAATGACCCAGCCCAGTACAAGAACCAACGCTAAAAAAACAGCTGCAGGCGGGATACCGAAAGCGAGCGATTTAGCCAATTCTGTCAGGCCTTGTAAAAATTCGGTTTCAAACTCACGCCCCAAAATTTTACCTGCCTGTGTCAAAAAAGCAGCAGTAAAAATTACCCCTGTTACCGTTTTAGAGGAAACAAATGCGAGAGTTGCAATATAAAACCCATTAGAGCGATAACTACGTCGCTGCTCGTTGTTTTTCAAATTAGGAGATTGCTTTACACGACGTATAATTTCCTGTGCCGATTTTAACGGAAGAGTGAGGATGAAATCGTATTTCCACTCATTTCCGGCATCTGAATCGGCAAAAATATGCGCTACTCCCAAAGGACGCTCATAAAAACGCTCAACCAACGAAATACTTGCAAATTGTGAATACAAAACCGTATAATCTCTACGAATCAGAATCCCATTTACAATCCGCACGCCGTTTTCTGTTAACTCATATCCGGCCAGCCACCAGCGCAAAAAAGCAAGTCCCAGAATAGCTGTTAAAATAAGGAGATCAAACCAAACACCCGAAAGCCAAATCAAAATACCTCCGCGAAAACTAAATAAACCGCGCACAAGCGGAAACAATAACAGCCAGAAATAGCCCGAAATATTTTCCAATATATTAATGGGATGCATTCGTTTCATTTCGCACCGCCGTTTCTGCAATCGGTTTCAAACGCTTTTTTTCGGTTAACTCTTCTTTTAACGCAAGTGCCTGTTCTTTAGAAAGATATCCCAATATAACGATTCCGCCCGGTCCGCTGCAACGCAGGGACGCGAGACCAAACAGAAAATCAAGGGGGGATTGAAACAGTCCTACAACAATCAAATTTTTACGAAAAAGCGCCGTTTTATGGCGGTAAATAACGCCGCATTCAAACGTAATCAGTTCTTCACTGATATTATAACGTGTCCCCAAATATAAAAGCGGCAGATAAACAATTGCCACCAGCAAATAAAAGCCGCTGAAAAACGAAACCAGCAAAATCCAAAGCCAGGTATACGGAACCAGAAAAGTATAAATTAAAAAAAGAAGGACCGCATAACCCAGTACTGCATATAGTTCCCAAAGCCAGAGTGCCCGGAACGGAATTCGTTTTCCCCTCATATTTCAATCCCTTTCCTGTTGTAAAATATGTTTTAAGGCAACTCCAGTTTTTTACAGATGCCGCATTAAATGCCCTAAATAGAAGTTAACACTAGAATTATCATAGCGTAGCTTTATTATTTATTATATTTTGTCATTGTAACAGACACGCTTTTCTCAATTGCCTGCATAATTTCTTCAATGTCACTTTGCGAAAGGGGGACACCATTTACTAAGAGCCCCTCGCGCTCCGATAGTTCGCGCTTAACCTGATCAATAAACTCCGTACACTCCATAGGTTCTTCCAGCTGAACGGAGTCGTCCATTAAATAGGCAACCGGAACGCCGAAATAGCGCGATAAACGCAAAAACATTTCCCTGTCCGGTTCGCGCCTTCCCTGCTCATACATTCCTATGGTGCTTGTTGAAATATCCAGCTCACGCGCAAGCTCTGCCTGCGTCAGGCCGTGTTTTTTTCGAAGCATTTTTATACGATTCAAAGCCATCACCCAAGTATTAATATACCATAGCATATCCACATTTTCAAGTTTTATAGAACAAACGTTCAGGGGGTTGATTTTACACGAAACGTGTGATATAATAGATTTGCAACAACACATTTCGTGTGATTTTGAGGATGTGACATTAAAATGATAACAGAGATTACACAAAACTATCTGGTAACCGCCGCTCTTTTACGCAATGAAATCGCTCTGCTGCGCAGCAAACAGAAAGATCATCCCGAAACATCTCGGTACTATGAACAACAAATCATTTTATTATTCGAAGAATATTCCCGTCTTTTAGATGCCTCAACCAAGCTTATGGTGTCCGATTTACAGGAGGATCTACTGTGAGCCGCCAAATATCGTTGGATCAAATCGGATATTCTCTTGACTGCGTTGATCCGTTTGAATCGGAAGAAAATTCTAACAATGATCTTCAGCTGGATCGGATCAAAAAGGCAATGCAAAAGGTCATTCGTTCCAGACTAACCGTGCGGCAGCGAGAAATCCTCATCATGTATTACTTTGAAAAAAAGAAAATACCCGAAATTGCCATTGAACTTGCGGTAAATAAATCCACGGTTTCCAGAACTTTAAATCGGGCGGTTAAAAACATTCGGCTCTATCTTGAATTCTACAACCCGCGTTAACAAAAATGCGGTCGGTCCATTCGTGAAATAATTATTTTTAGCGCGGTTTCACAGATAACTGCGCTCTTGTTTGCCGAAAACGCAATATTATTTACACATGCCGTATTGCTTAAATTATGCTTTGATGAGTATCTCTCATTCACATTGATTTTCCGACCGCCTTCGTGATATAAAAACTGCCCCCACAAAAAGCGAGGGCAGTTTTTTCACTGAATTGTTACGCCGGAATAATAATGCGTCAAAATTTGTTTGTAGGTATATCCTGCCTTTACAGCATAATAATGTGCTCCCCATTGACTCATCCCCACGCCGTGTCCATAGCCGTAGGTTGTAAAAATTACCCGGTCGCCATCCACAGAAACGTCAAATTTAGCACTTTTCAGTGTGGGAAGCCCCGACTGTTTCATGATAATTTCCCGCATATATTTCCCTGTTATTTTATAAGTTTTTCCGTTGTATGTAAAAGTGCTGTGTCCGTCAATAGTCATATCGCCGTTATATCCACCGGTCGTACGCGAAGTTATTTTAAACCAGTTTTCCGTATCATCGCTTAAGGTAATTCCCGCGTTTTTTTTGACCATGTTTTTTACCTGATCCACAGTATAGGTTATTGTGCTTCCCCAGTTAGGATCCAGATAATCATAAGTACTTTCAACTGAAACCAAATATGAGAGGTAACCCCCCCAAACATCGACAGAGGATTCGGTACGACCTGCAGCAGAAGCACAATATGCGGCATTGATTACCCGTCCACCGGAATACATCATTTTATTTGAAACCGATTCCACCAATGATTTAATATGAGCAGACGGTGTTCTGACATAAACAACCGGAGCTTTTCCGATTCCGTTTTGATATTTAATATAGCTATGTGTTGCAACAGCCTGCGCCTTTAATGCTTCGTCTGCCATGCTGCCGTTCATTTCCATCGCAACAATTCTGGGAAGAATATCATTTACAGCATATACTCTAACCGAAGACTCGCTTGCAATCTTTACAATTAATGTTTCCTGAGGCGGTGCCGGATCAGAAGAACTCGAAGATGATGAAGATGTATGGGAGGAGGACGAAGGTTTGGAGGGGATTGACGACGGAATGGTAACCGTAGAAGAATTCGACGGAACCGCCGAGGGCGGAACTATAACAGAGGAAGGCTGTTGAGATATCAATGGGGAAGAACTGCTGCTTTGCAAAGAGCTGCTGTCTTCACTTGACAAGCTTTCAAGAAGGTCAGTTGGAATATCAACAACCTCTTCCTCTACCATTCCCAATTGCCCGGAAGAAGACTTTCGATCAGACGGATTGACCACCAAAACAGAATCGGCAGCAAAATAAACCGTTGTTGTAAACACGGACAAAACAATGATCACCGCCATAAGGCAAGCCAGTATTTTTTGCAGCAATTCCGTCCCTCCTTTTTACAATCCCATGACTTTAATCTAAGGACGATAAAAAGCATAGCTATCGTCCCAGGGACGATAAGTCCCCCCTTGTTTCTCAACATAATTCTTCGGCAGATACTGATTTGCATTTTGCTTTGCAGCGGATACATCAACTTCACTGCTCTCACCGGGGCGAACCATTCGTGCAACCAACACCAGCCGTCCGTCTTTGATAAGGCTATCACAGGTTGAAAGCATCAAAAGCTTATCTCCGGATTTCACATCAACGCCTGTCGTAAAGAAAGAGCGCTGCATCGCCTGATTTAACAAGCCATAGAATTCTTCGTCGCTGTCCAAATCGAAAACCGTATGATAAGCAAACGAATCATCAAGCGACATATCGGAATTTGTAAAGAATACGCCGATAATCTTCCAATCGTGATCTGCATAAACCGTATTGTAATGAACAATGGGATGCTCTTTATAAAAAGAAACATCTTTGTAATTGATCAAGCTGCGGAACATTCTTCCGCTTTTCAGATTATGTCCGTAAATAACACTGTTGTCAGACATATTCTCCTCGGAAAAGTTACAGTGATAATCAAGAAACGGCACACCTACCGTACTGTAGCTATTATAAAAAGTATGGTAAAGATAATAGTCGTTATCACTCGTTTGGACAACCGGATAATCAATAGTTGTCCCGTCAATTTTTATCCAGCCGCTGATCTTCTGATTAATTTGATAAAGTGCATTGTACTGTTCTCGGTAACCATCCGGAAGAGGAAGCTTTCCTTCCGTCTCCGTGTTACTTACAGAGGAAGAGCTTCCGCCCATCAGACTTTTTGCCGTTAAATATTCATTACCGGCGGTAAAGTCCTCGATATAATAGCTTGCCAGAAACCAGCCGCTTATAACAAAAGCAATTACACAAATTAAAAAAACACATTTGAAAAAGACGGTTTTGAGGCGATCGCCTTTCCATGGAAAAAGCCATTTTAAAAAACGCATAAAGCAGTTCGGCTTTTTGGAAGATGTCTGCTGCGGCTCTTCTACAAATTTATTTTCATCCATAACTCTGTCCTCTCCTTTATAAAAGAAGTCTGCGAACCATATCGAGCGCATTCATCGCAGAAGCGTTTCGAATCGCTTCTCTTTCGTTTTTATATCCATATCCAAAATGAAAGAGTCTTGTCTGTGTTTTCTGACCCTTGGCCGCTACCGAAATATAAACGGTTCCAACCGGCTTTTCAGGGGTTCCGCCGTCCGGCCCTGCGATTCCTGTAATTCCAACACCGATATCTGCATTGCTTAAACGTAACACTCCTTCAGCCATTGCCGTCGCCACCTGATCGCTGACAGCACCATAATGCTCCAGATATTCGTCCGGCACGCCGAGGAGCTTGTTCTTAATCCGATTGGCATAGCTCACCACACCGCATTCAAACACTTCGGATGAACCGGGAATTGCCGTTATCTTTTGAGAAAGCAACCCACCTGTACAACTCTCGGCAGTAGCAATCTTTTTCCCTTTTTCCTTTAAAAGCGGCACTACAATCTCTTCCAGGCTGTTGACATTTTCTCCGTAAATATGGTCTCCCAGAATTCCATAAAGCTCTGCAACAACCGGTTCCAGCAGCAGCGCAGCTTTATTTCCGGTATCCGCCTTCGCAGTAATCCGTACCAAAACTTCATTCGGCTTGGCATAGAGTGCAGCGGTCGGGTTTTTACCGTCTAACATACTCCCAAGCTTCACCTCAACCATCGATTCGCCGATTCCAAATACCCGAAAATTTCTCGAAACGAGAACAGAATCAGAAAATCTTTCCAGATACGGATACGCCTGCTCTTCAAACATCGGAATCAGCTCGCTTGGCGGACCGGGAAGAAGAATAACAATTTTTCCGTTTTTTTCAACTGCCATCCCCGGCGCTGTCCCATGGTCATTTTGAAACACAACCGCACCATCCGGTACCATAGACTGTTTGATATTGTTCTTGGTCATTTCCCGGCCAATCCGCTTAAAAAATGCCTGCATTCTCTCAAGCGCCTCAACGTCCTGATGAAGCGGGAGTCCAAGCACTTCGCAAACCGTCTCTTTGGTCAAGTCATCTCCTGTCGGTCCAAGGCCGCCGGAGAGAATGACAATATCGCTTCGACCAATAGCCTGTTCAACGGTAAAACGCAGCCTGGACGGATTATCCCCTACACTGGTGTGATAAAAAACGTTAATTCCGAGCTGTGCCAACTTTTGTGAAAGATATTGCGAATGCGTATTGACGATATCGCCAAGGATAATCTCAGTACCAACCGCAATCAGTTCCGCATTTTTGCCCATGATCTTGCCTCTTTCCTATCTGTTCGCATAAATGGTTCTCTGCTCAATCCCCGCAACCGCTTTTTGGAGCAATGGCTCAAAATCATACGCGGCTTCCGCTTTCAGAATCTGAGAAAGCTGCGGTCTGGTCTTAGGGTGCTTCGGAGTAAAAACAGTACAACAGTCTTCGTAAGGCTGAATTGAAATATCGAATGTGTCAATTTTACGAGATACCGTAATAATTTCGTTTTTATCCATACCGATTAACGGGCGGAACACCGGCATATCACAGACTGCGTCGGTGCAGGCAAGAGCTCCGATGGTCTGGCTTGCAACCTGTCCCACGCTTTCGCCTGTAATAAGAGCCTGCATCTCATTTTCTTTTGCAACGCGGAGTGCAATTTTCATCATCATCCGCCGCATGATCAGCGTAAAAAACTCCTCCGGGCAGTTTCTGCGAATTTCCTCTTGAATTTCTGTAAAAGGTACAATGTAAAAATGAATCCGTCCCATGTAATCGCACATTTTCTCGCAGAGACTTTCAACCTTCTGTAATGCCCGATCGCTGGTATACGGGGGTGAAATAAAATGGATAGCCGAAACCTCAATTCCGCGCTTTGCCATCATATATCCGGCAACCGGACTGTCAATTCCTCCCGAAATCAACAAAAGCGCCTTTCCGCTCGATCCAATCGGCATCCCGCCGGCGCCCTCGTGTTTTTTAGCATGGATATAAGCGCCGAAATCGCGAATCTCTACCGTTACAATAACATCCGGATTTTGAACATTCACTTTTAAATTATGATAACGCGAAAGAAGCACTCCGCCGAGCTGCGCACATAGCTCAGGTGAAGTCATCGGAAACGTTTTATCGGCACGCTTTGCTTCCACCTTAAATGTATGTACAAAAGGCAACAGGTCGCTTAAATACGCCACAGCTTCCTCTGCAATTTTATCAAAGTTTTTTTCGGCCATTCGAGCCTTTGAAAGCGCCGCAATTCCGAAAACCTTTTTCAGCCGTTCCAGAGCTTCGTCAATATCATAATCATCGTCTGCCGGTTTCACGTAAATAGTTGACTGTGCCTTTTGCACCGTTACTTTTCCAAGATCCCCAATTCGCCGTCTGATATTCTTAATTAATATATTCTCGAATGAAGATTTATTTAATCCTTTCAGCGCAATTTCGCCGTCTTTTATCAATAAAAGTTCTCTCATATACTCCTCCGTATTTACGCTTATTTGGTTCGAATCAAGCTGGAAAGCCCCTCTTTTAAACCATCTGCCAGCCGCTCAATATCCTCTTGTTTCGTATAAGCTCCAAAGCTTATACGAAGCGCTGTATCGGCCCTTGCATCAGAAAGGCCCAGCGCACCCAGAACATGACTTTTAGCCCCTTTTGAACAGGCAGAACCGCTTGATACAAAAACGCCTTTGCTTTCCAAAAAGTGCAGCATGATTTCAGAACGGATCCCCTGTACCGAAATATTTGTGATATAATCAACTGCTCCGGCCGGAGAATTAACAGAAACTTCCGGAATTTCCGAAATTCGTTTTAAAAGTTCGGTGTGCAGCACTTCATAACGCGCTAAAAGTTCTTTTTGCTGCGGCAAATACCACTCAACTGCCGCCGCAAAAGCCGAAATCAACGGCACGCTCTCCGTCCCGGGGCGCATTCCCTTTTCCTGTCCGCCGCCGAAAAGAAGCGGAGAAACTTTCACGCCCTTTTTAATATATAAAGCTCCTACGCCTTTAGGCGCATAAATTTTATGTCCACTTACACTTAACAGATCCGGAGCGGCAGTGCGAATTGAAAACGGCAGCTTGAATGCCCCCTGAACTGCGTCGACATGAATCAACGTATTTGGATTTTTCATACGAACCGCCCGAATAATCTCTTCAACCGGGTGGCGTGTGCCGATTTCGTTATTTACAAGCATAACCGAAACAAGGGCGGTATGTTCGTCGACCGCATCAAAAAACTGTTTAGCGTTATAGCAGCCATTTTCATCCGGCATCAGATAAACCGTTTCATAGCCGCGTTTTTCAAGCTCGCTGAATGGACCTAATACAGCTGCATGCTCTACAGCAGTCGTTATAATTTTCTTTCCCTTTCTGGGATTTGCCGCAAGACTTCCGAAAATAGCGATGTTATTGCTCTCGGTTGCCGATCCGGTAAAAAACAAGCACTGCTCTTCACATCCAAGTGCTTTCGAAATCACACGCCGCGCAGCAGATACTGCATTTTCCGCTTTCATCCCCAAACGATACAGGGACGACGGGTTCCCAAAATTTTGCTTCATCGCAGCAATACAGGCCTTTTCAGCTGCATCACAGACAGGGGTTGTCGCACTGTAATCTAAATAACTTTCGGTCAATCCATTCCACTCCATGCAAATCATCTCTTATCAGTATACTATATTTCCTATATAAAATCCAGCTTGATACAGGCCGGATAATTAAACTTTTTTCGGAAAAAATATCATAAAATTATAAACTCATCATACCCGAAAGGCGGAATTTTATTTATGAATTTACATCTTTCCAAGCGCGTTTTGGTGCGGATTATCACTTATGTCACGGCTTTGGTTGTGGTACTGGCTATTTTATTCGGTGTAAACTTTTCCGAAAATCAATCCAGAAAGCAATTTCAAGAACATGTTTATCTGCAATCTATTGAAGACCTGTACACCCATCTCAACAGCATTGACGGCACACTGACCAAAGGTGTTTATTGTGCTTCACCGGAAATGCTCGCCACTCTTTCCGCGCTCCTCTGGCGAGATGCCGGCTTTGCCAAAAACAATCTTGCTTCCCTGCCCATTGATTATTTTGAACTCGGCAACACCTATAAGTTCATCTCACAAGTCGGCGACTATGCTGTCAGCCTTTCCAAGAAAGTTTCCGGTGGCGAAAGTATGAGTGATGAAGATATTAAGACGCTACAAACAATGAAAAAATACTGTTCCGATCTGTTGGGAAACCTTTTTGTCCTTCAAGAAATTGTTCGTCAGGGAGAACTCAGCTACGATCGGATAACACATGGGATTGACAGTTTCAGCGGAAATCAGAACTATGCAAACTTCGGAGACGGATTTAAAGATTTTGAAGAATCCTTAGGCGAATTTCCGTCTCTCATTTATGACGGACCCTTTTCCGATCATATTATGAAAAAAGAACCGCTGATGCTTCAAGGAAGAAACGATGTTTCAAGAGAACAGGCAAGGGCAATTGCCGCAAAAGCGGCCGGACTTTCAGAAAATGAATTGAAAGATGCCGGGGATGAAGAAGGCAAAATGCCTTCCTATTGCTTTACAAGCGGCGACAAAGCAATTGATATTGCCGTAACAAAATCCGGCGGTTTTGTAACCTATCTCACCTCATCTCACACTCCGACGAAGCAAACGCTTTCGCCGGAAGACGGCATTAAAAAAGCAAAGGAATATCTTAAATCTCATGATATTACCTCCATGAAATCAAGCTACTATGAAATTTCCGGAAACATTATGTCCATCAACTTTGCTTACGAAAAAGACCATACCACCTATTATCCGGATCTGATAAAAGTTTCTGTTTCACTTGAAAACGGTGAAATCATCAGTTTTCATCAACGGGGTTATCTCGCAAATCACCGAGAACGAACGACAAAAACCCCTGAAATTACGCAGGAACAGGCCGCAAAAAAATTGAGCCCGCTGCTTACGGTACAGCAATGTAAACTTGCTGTAATTCCAACGCAGGGGCTGGACGAACGATTTTGTTATGAATTCACCTGCAAGGGGCAAAACGGCGAGGATATTCTCGTTTATCTCAATGCCGAAACCGGTGCAGAAGAACAAATCCTCATCCTTTTAATCAACGAAAACGGAACGCTGACTGCTTAATGAAGACCGCTTTCCGGAATTTGTCGGAACAATTCCCGCACCAGGACATGCAATCCGTGATGCTCCGGCTCGGTTAAAAGAGGATCATCCTTTAAAAGGTTTTCGGCAAGGTCGCGCGCTTCCGATAAAAGCCGGGTATCCTGTACCATATCAGCGATTTTAAGTTTTGGAAGTCCGTGCTGCCGTTCGCCAAAGAAATCCCCCGGGCCACGCAGCTTTAAATCTTCTTCCGCAATAACAAACCCATCTGATGTCCGACACATGACCTCTAGCCGTCTGCGGTTCTCCTCTCCACGATGACTTGATACCAAAATGCAGCTAGACTGTTCAGCTCCGCGTCCTACACGTCCCCGAAGCTGATGAAGCTGGGACAGTCCAAAACGTTCTGCATTTTCGATCAGCATAACGCTTGCATTGGGAACGTCAATTCCGACCTCGACCACCGTAGTTGAAATTAATACCTGAAGCCTGCCGGCAGCAAAATCTTCCATAACTTTTTGCTTTTCGGCGGATTTTTGTCTTCCATGCAGGATGCCGACTGTATAGCCCGGCAGATAAACCCGCTCTACCTTTTTACAATACTCCTCCACCGAAGCAAGCTGCAATTCCTCATTTTCTTCAATGAGCGGACAAATTAAAAACGCCTGACGCCCTTCATCAAGCTGTTTTGCTATAAAGCGATAGGCCCGTTCTCTCTTAGAGTCATCAATGTGATAGGTTTTAACCGGTTTTCTCCCCTTGGGAAGTTCATCAAGAACCGACACATCAAGATCGCCGTAAATAATCAGCGCAAGGGTGCGTGGAATCGGCGTTGCCGACATAACAAGAATATGAGGTCGTTCTCCTTTTTCAGCAAGTCTGGTACGCTGCGCGACCCCAAATCGATGCTGCTCATCCGTTACCACAAATCCCAGATTTTTAAACTCCGTACTCTCCTGTAAAAGCGCATGAGTTCCCACGGCGAGAAATGTATCGCCGCGAATCAACGATTCTCTTGCTTCATTTTTTTGTTTAGCGCTCATAGATCCAACAAGCAACGTCGTTTTACAACCAAACGGTTCCAACAGCTTTGATAAAGTTTCATAATGCTGTTTTGCCAGAATTTCGGTAGGTACCATTAAAACCGACTGATATCCCGCACAAAAAGCAGCAAAAACCATAGCGGCTGCAACCATTGTTTTTCCGGATCCGACATCTCCTTGCAAAAGGCGATTCATCGGAATCCCGCTTTGAAAGTCAGTTAAGCCGTCTTCAATACAACGCCGCTGCGCATTTGTAAGCTCAAATGGCAGAGAAGAAAGAAACGGTTTCAAATCGGGCTTAGAGATTAAGATCGATGTGCTTTTTCGATTGCGCAGTTTTAACTGAGACATCCCAAGCTGCAAGGTTAAAAGCTCCTCAAAAGCAAGCCGGCGTTTTGCTTTTTGTTGCGCTGCTGCCGAAGATGGAAAATGAATATTCCGAAGCGCTTCCACGATCCCGCAAAGTCGATATTGTTCCCTGACGACACTGGGGAGAGAATCGCCTCGGCCGCTATTTAAAAGCTGAAGGGCCTGCTCCATATTGCCGCTTATCATTTTATTCGTAAGACCGTCGGTCAGCGGATAAACAGGCTGCATAACAGCGCCGTGTATCACACGAAGTACCTGGGGAGAGTTCATTTCCTTTCGCAGAAGATTCCCGGTCACTTTCCCGTAAAAATAATAACTTTCCCCTTCCTTAAGCGCATCCGCTAAAAAGCGCGAATTAAAGATGGTGATCGTCATATCAGCCGTATTGTCCGTGACAAAAATTTTAAAAACCGATAGTCCTTTTCTGATACGCTTCTCTCGTCCCTTTTTAAAAACCCGGGCGCGAATAACCTGAGTTTCTCCCGGAACCGCCTCCATAATACCGACAGGAGCGCTGTAATCAATATAGGATCTGGGATAGTGACGCAAAAGTGAATAGACATCGGTGATACCAAGTCTCGCATAGCACGCCGCCCGCTTTTCTCCAACGCCCTTTAAATAACGGATATTCTGTTTGAGCGGATCTTTTTCCATCCTCATTCCTCCGTCATCTGATAATATAAAATTGCTAGGCTCTAAAAATGAGTCAATCATTATCTGCTTTAATCAGAAAAAATAACAATAAAGCGGAGGCAACAGCCTCCGCCCTTTTTCGACAAAATAAACTTTCTATTCTACCGAGACAATATAATAATATACCGGCTGTCCACCATTTACCATGCTAACCTGAACATGGCTGCCAAAGCGATCTTCCAACGCCTTAAGCGCTTCCTCGGCTTGCTCATCGGAAACACTGCTGCCATATATAACCGTCACAAAACTGCTGTCGCCCTTGAGCATTTTCCTTACCAGCTTTAACAACGATTTCTGAACGTCCTTTTCTGTAAACGAAAGCTTTCCGTTGTCGAGCGCAAGAATTTCGCCAGCTTTGATATTATGTCCGTCATAGTCAGAATCACGTGCGGCAAAGGTAATCTGTCCGGAAGAAACATGATCCAGCGCCTTTGTCATGTTAATCTGATTCTCTTCAAAATCGGCCGACGGGTCAAATGCAAGCATTGCAGAAAGACCCTGCGGAATAGTACGGGTCTGAAGAACACAAACTTTTCGGTCGGCAAGCGGAATCGCCTGTTCAGCCGCCATGATAATATTCTTATTATTCGGCAGAACAAAAACCGTTTTTGCGGGGGTTGCATGGATTGCCTCCAAGATATCCTCCGTGCTCGGATTCATTGTCTGTCCGCCGGTGACAACGTTGTTAACACCAAGATCTGTAAAGAGAGCATGCAGTCCTTCCCCTGCGGCAACCGCCACAAAACCGAACTCAATATTCTCGTCTACCGGAAGGTAACGGGAAGAACGTTCGCTCTGCTGGGCGCCATAAGCCTGGTGCTCATGCTGCTCTTTCATATTTTCAATTTTTATATTTGTCAGCATCCCGAATTTGATGCCTTCCTGAATGGCAAGGCCGGGATCATTGCTGTGAACGTGAACTTTTATAATATCGCTGTCATCGACGACTACAACACAGTCTCCAATGGTCTCCAGATAAGCTCTCAACTTTAAGGGATCCGGACAATCGGCTTTTTTATTGACAAGATATTCTGTGCAATAGGTAAATGTAATATCTCCGTCGTAAGCAGCAGCTGCATTCATCGGTTGAGCGGTTTTCGGCGCTGATGTACTTTCGGTCGACTGAACTATAACACCATCACGAATAACACTGAGCATTCCCTCTAAAATTCGCACAAAGCCTTGCCCGCCGGCATCGACAACCCCGGCCTTTTTCAAAACAGGAAGAAGCTCCGGCGTTTGCTCAAGCGCCACTTTGGCTTCGTCTAAAATGGCTTCAAAAACCTCTGTCGAATCCTTGGTGGTTTCAACAACCTGTGTTGCCTTTTCAGCTGCCATTCGAGAAACCGTTAAGATCGTACCTTCCGTTGGCTTCATAACAGCTTTGTAAGCCGCTTTTACACCCGTTTCCAGCGCCAAAGCCAAATCCGCTCCGTCAGCTTCCTTTTTCCCTTTCAGCCCTATCGCAAAGCCACGAAACAAAAAGAGATAATAACCCCAGAGTTACCTCTGGCACCCCGCAGCAAAGAGCTGGCTGTAACGTCAGCAACTTTTGTAACCAATACATCATCTTTTAGCATCGACAGTTCCTTTACCGCCGCGTTAATTGTCATTGACATATTGGTACCGGTATCTCCATCCGGAACCGGGAAAACATTCAGTTCATCGACGCTCTGTTTATAGTTGGTGATGTTATTTGCACCGGATATAATAGCGTCACGCAACTGAGACCCATTTATCATCTATGATAGCACCCTTTCTGCGGTTCTACGCCAACAGACACCGCTTTGCATTACTGCGTTTTCATACCGTCAACAAAAACGTTGACCTTTGCCACCGGAAAACCGGTAATTTCCTCGACCGTGTACTGAACTTTATTCATAATACTTTTTACAATCGCCGCAACATTTGTACCGTAGGTCACGATAATATGCAGTTCAATCACCAGTTTGGATTTTTGATACCGCACCCGTACTCCCTGATCAGACGGACTCTTCCTGGTGATGCGATTGAGAAGGCCCTGAGGAGCGCCAGCCGCAGACATTCCCGCAACGCCAAAACAATCGGTAACGGTACTGCTGACCAGATTTGCTAAAAATTCATGGGAGATGTCAATGGTCCCAAGGTGGTTTTCAACTCTTACCATAACGCTTCCTCCTTATATCACTGCCTAATCCGGTTTCCGCAGTTTTTACTCTTTAACTCAATATATGCTGTTTTGACAAAATCTGCCTCGATTCCCCAAAACCGAACCGGATTTCGGAATCGGGAAAAACAAAAACTTTTCTAAAAACACATATTCCCTTACTAGTTTAATGCAAATTATAAAAACTGTCAAGAAGGTGGTAAAGCCGCCAGCTTTTATATTGTCAAAAAGGAGAGCTATACACAATAAAATCCCGGTCGCTTTATACAAAGCAGCCGGGATTTGCAGCTCTTTTATTTAGCGAGCCATTACAATCAATTTAATTGCCGTACGCTCTACGCCATCAATTTCAACACTTGCAAAAGCAGGAATACACACAAGGTCAACGCCGGTAGGCGCAAGATAACCCCTTGCAATCGCAATTGATTTAATCGCCTGATTTGTTGCGCCGGCTCCTACAGCCTGAATTTCAACTTCATTGTTTTCGCGAATCACGCCAGCTATTGCACCAGCTACAGAATTGGGTAAAGATTTTGCCGAAACTTTTAGCACATTCATTTCTAACACTCCTTGCTTGTATCACTGTATCGTAACATAATAGTGATATAATTTCACATCTATTCTCGGGATATTATTATTTTAGTACAAAAAAACACAATTGACAAGAGGTTTTTTCTAAATTATACAAATCCGTGAAATATCGCGGCACTTTCCTGTTTTTTTGTCTAAATGTAACAAAATTCCATCGATTTTACAGTCAGATTGCGCAATTTCAAAGCGAGTAGGAAGTTTGGTTAAAAAACGATTGATCACATTTTCGGGTTTCACTCCCAAAACCGATTCAACCGGGCCGGTCATTCCAAGATCTGTGATATATCCCGTTCCCCCGGGTAAAACCCGTTCATCTGCTGTCGGCACGTGAGTATGGGTACCGAAAACAGCACTGACCCGACCGTCAAGGTAATATCCCATCGCATTTTTTTCGCTCGTAGCCTCTGCATGAAAATCGACCAGAACAAGCGATGTATCGAGCTCTTTCAGCACCTGATCTATCGTACGAAAAGGACAGGGCAGGCTGTCCTGATAGACTGTTCCCTGTAAATTGACAACCGCAACTCTAAAGCTTCCTGCATCAAAAATACAATATCCTTTTCCGTAACCGCCCTCCGGATAATTTGCCGGACGGATAATAAAGGGGTGCTCATCAAGATAAGGATAGATCTCCCGGCGTTTGTATACATGATTTCCGGTGGTAATCACATCTACTCCACTTGCAAACAAGTGTTCCGCCGATGTTGGCAAAATACCGTTTCCCACCGCAGAATTTTCACCATTTGCCACAACCATGTCAACCAAATACTTCCGACGCAGCTCCGGCAGGTGTTTTCGTAAAAAGGAACAGCCCTCTTTTCCAACTACATCTCCAATTGCCAATACACAAATCAAAGTAAATCTCCGTTCTATCGCTCTTTATGATCTTCGTTTTCGACAGGACTGCTTTCATCACGCCCAGAGCTTTTATCTGTTTTTATATGCCGCAAAATTCTGGGCTTCCGAATTTCACGCGGCGTTGTCTCGACAATCACCAGAGAATCCGGCGGCGCTTCATGTGCCATTCGCATATAATCTTTCGTCGATACAGGCATTCCCTTTTTTCTAAGACGTTTTTCAACCATCGCCCGAACGAGCGAATAAATGACCGCAAAGGCCGGCACACCTATAATCATCCCTACAAAGCCGAACAAGCCGCCGAACAGGAAGATGGAAAAAATGATCCAAAAAGAAGTGAGTCCGGTATGATTGCCGAGAATCATAGGGCCAATAACATTTCCGTCAAACTGCTGTAAAACACAAATTAAAATAATAAACCAGAGCGCCTGAAGCGGATCGACCAGCAGTATGAGAAGGGTACAGGGAATTGCACCGATCAACGGACCGAAATACGGAATCAGGTTGAAAACAAACATAATAACCGTTACCAGTAATGCATAAGGAAGTCCCAACAACGTACAGCCTAAAAAACAGAGAACCGCTACACAAAAGGCCTCTACAACCTTACCAAAAATATACCCGCTGAACATTTTGTCGGTTTGGGACAAAATATCAATTGTTTTCAAAGTAAAATTACGGGGCAAAAGAGCAAACATAACCTTTTTGGTCTGGCCTGCAAAACGCTCTTTGCTGTAAAGAATGTAAATTGCCACCACAAAACCAACAAACAGATTCATAAGGGTGGTAAAGACTCCCATAACGCTTTTAGTCGCGCCATTCAGGATATCATTAACCATCGGCAAATACTGCTTGAATATTGTTTCCAAACTCGAAAAAATCTGAGAGATATCAACATCAAACCACTCAGAAATGGTTTGATTTTCCTTTAAAAACGTTTCCACAAAACTTTTTGCACTATTAAGATAGCTCGGGATCCGATCGATCAAAGTACTGATACTCTCAATAAGCTGCGGAATTAAGAGCCAGAAAAAGCCGGTTACCAGAAGGATTACAACAACACAGGTCGTTGTAACACTAACCGCCCGCCTTATCTTTGAATATTTAAGCTGCGGCTGAATTTTTTTAAAAATTGTCTGCTCAAAAAAGTTTAGCAATGGATTTAAAAGATAGGCAATTACCAGACCTGCAATCATCGGCATCAGAATATTGACAACCAGGTTAAACCCCGAAATCACCACATCAAAATGGTTGATAATCATATAAAAAATGATACTGCAGGCTATAACGATAAACGCGGTCAGACCTATTCCAAAGTAATTTTTATCCCATTTGAATTTCATAACTCCACCTGCCTATTTATATTGTTTTTATCATAGAACAAAACGCCGTACAAGTCAATGCAAAGCGGGTGAAAAATAAAGGAAGGCTGTCTTTAATTTTCCCTGTGTAAAAAAACATATTCGATTCTGACAGGAAAAGTTGAAATTCGTGAAATAAAAGGATATAATAACGTTATTCAAACTACAAAAACTGCGGAGGAATTGCAGATGATATTTGCAGTTGACGTTGGTAATACCAATATCGTTATCGGATGTTACGAAAAGGAAAACTTGAAATTTGTTTCCCGCCTTGCAACCAATACATCACGAATGGAAGATCAATATGCTATTGAGTTTTCAAATATTCTGGGGTTGTATCGCTGCAATCCTACCTGCTTTGAGGGCGCAATCATTTCCTCTGTTGTACCGCCCCTGACTCCTATTTTAAGAGAGGCGCTTAAAAAACTTTTAAACTGTAAGGTTTTTGTAGTCAGCCCCGAATTAAAAACGGATCTCGATATTAAAATCAAGCAGCCATCTATTTTGGGAAGCGATTTAATATGCGCGTCGGTCGCTGCTGCAAAACAGTTTCCCTCTCCCTGTATTATTGCTGATCTCGGAACGGCAACTAAAATTATGGCGCTGGATCAAAACGGCGCTTTCCTCGGCTGCTCCATCATGCCGGGCGTTAACATTTCGTTAGAAGCGCTCTCTGCGCGGACAGCCCAGCTTCCGCAAATCAATCTGGAATCTGTCACGGAAGTAATCGGAACCACATCGATCGATTCTATGAAATCCGGCATTGTTTTCGGTACTGCCAGCATGATTGACGGAATGATTGACCGGTATGCCGCCATTCTGGGGAAAAATGTGTCTGTTGTGGCAACCGGCGGTTTATCCGGAGTTATCATTCCTTATTGCAACCATAAAATTGCTATCAATCCCACTTTGGTTCTCGACGGTTTGTACGAGATTTATCAAAAAAACGTTTAAGTCTAAAACGGCGGGACATTTTTCAAAAGCATCAAAATTTTCTCGTCTTTTTATAATTCGACAGGATTTTATCTTGACAAGAGGATATTTGCGTGTTAAAATGATCTGGTCTAATCTACTAGACCGCAGTTCGGAGAGGTGTCCGAGTGGTTTAAGGAGCTGGTCTTGAAAACCAGTGATCCCGCGAGGGACCGTGGGTTCGAATCCCACCCTCTCCGCCAATTAGCTCTCTTTAACTGAGGCAAAATATACTTTCAATTTAGTTCACCATGGAGAAGTACTCAAGTGGTGAAGAGGCGCCCCTGCTAAGGGTGTAGGTCGGGCAACCGGCGCGAGGGTTCAAATCCCTCCTTCTCCGCCAAACGGATCATCGTTTTACGATGGTCCGTTTTTTATTCCCTAAATCTTTGAACCTTCGCGCCGGAGGCGCGGGCAACTTCCGCGAACGCCGCCTGTGGCGGATTCAGTGAGCGGAAGTCGGCGCAGCGGTCAAAACAGTGTGAGCATTCGCGAATATACTGTTTTGGGCACCGTAAGAGAGGTTGCTTTGCAACTCGAATTTCTTCTTCAAAAATCTTTACCTTCGCGGTTGCTTACTTGTGATTTCTATTGCTCCGTCTCCGTCTTTATGATAAACTGAATATAGTTTTTCGGAAAATATTGCAGGGAGAAAAAATAAGTGGAGTTTAATAAAAATCTTTAATACAGGCTACGCCATTTATTATACCATTTTACAGTGCATCTCTGTCCTAGGTTTCGTCATTATGGTTATTGCCGTCATTTTAGGAGTGGCTACAAATTTACATATTACAATTCCCAATGTTCTGGTTTGGTTTTTCTTTACTTCCTTTGTAACATTTCCTATTGTCAGTATTATAAAAGTCGGTTATCGACGTAATTTGCGGTGGAGCAGGTTACGTCGATGGATGACAATGTTATTACATATGATAAACTCACAGAAAAAAGTGGACTGCTGTCGGCCATGTGGAAGAACATCATCTCTATAAAATAGCCGGCGTAATTTCTGTGCAATATTCAAGGCGGTTCTATACGATAAGCGGATCCATTCAACATACTATAATTAATAATGGGCGCATTCTTTCTGTCAATAATGTGGATTTAGTAAAAATTCCACACGCCTACTCTGGTATGGAACATTTGAAAGGATAAAAACAAATATCTTGCAATTATCTTTAAACGAGTCATCGTAAAAGCGATGACTCGTTTTTTTATTTTCAAAACATTCGCCCCTGATAATTAATTTAAGCTCAAAAAATTCATAATATATTAACGACTCTCATTTGAAATCTACTCAAAAGTGAAGTAAAATTACTAAAAGAGCAGTTTTTCATGCATCTGTATATTTTGAGGTGTTTCTACCATGCGATAAGGAGGTTAAAAATGCGCTCATGTTATACCCTTTCTTACGATAAATTATGGCATCGACTCATTGATCTGAAACTGAAGAAAAAAGATCTGCTCGAAAGAACAAAACTCAGCGCCAATGTTCTTGCCAAAATGGGAAGAGGGGAATCCGTAACGCTGGAAACATTGGCTAAAATTTGCGTCGCGCTTAACTGTGATATTGGAGATGTCGTAGATATCATCCGTAATCATCCCGGGAAAGAATAAATTATTCCATATGTCGTGTAATTTTTACGTCGATGTAATCGCAAAATGGCAAATAGAACATGTAAATGCCGTTAAAAATCAAGGAGGTATCAGATATGAAGGAAGTTAAATCTCCAAAGAAGCCGCTTTTCTATTATTATGGCATTGCTCTGCTGTTGATTCTGGTATTCAATATGGTCATATCCCCTCTGCTCGAAAACGTTTGTGTGCAGGAAGTGGATTACGGTACCTTTATGAAAATGATTGATGAAAAGGATATTGGCAGCGTAGAAGTTGATGATTCCGAAATTGTATTTACAGATAAGGATAATAAGCAAATTTATAAAACCGGAGAGATGAATGATCCGACATTGACCGAACGGCTTTACGATTCCGGCGCCAAATTCACCCGGAATATAGAAAAGAGTACTTCCCCACTGCTTAGCTTTTTTCTGACTTTTATCCTGCCGATTCTAATTTTTGCAGCGCTTGGACAATATATGGCCAAAAAGCTTATGTCACAAGCAGGCGGCTCAAATGCGATGGCCTTTGGAATGGGAAAAAGCAACGCCAAGGTTTACGTCCCTTCTACGGATGGTATTCGGTTTGACGACGTGGCCGGAGAGGATGAGGCCAAAGAAAACCTGGCAGAAATCGTAGACTATCTGCACAACCCCAAAAAATATTCGGACGTTGGTGCTTCAATGCCCAAGGGCGTGCTGCTCGTAGGCCCTCCGGGGACCGGTAAAACCATGCTGGCAAAAGCGGTAGCCGGAGAAGCAGGTGTCCCCTTTTTCTCGATGTCCGGTTCGGAATTCGTAGAAATGTTTGTAGGCATGGGTGCTTCCAAAGTGCGTGATCTATTTAAACAGGCAAAAGAAAAAGCACCGTGTATCGTCTTCATCGACGAAATCGATGCAATCGGTAAAAAACGTGACGGACAAATCGGCGGCAACGATGAGAGAGAACAAACGCTCAATCAGCTTTTGACCGAAATGGACGGCTTTGAAGGAAATAACGGCGTAATCATTCTGGCGGCAACCAACCGCCCGGAATCGCTTGATCCGGCATTGACCCGCCCCGGACGTTTCGATCGCCGTGTTCCGGTAGAGCTTCCCGATCTTGCAGGCCGTGAAGCAATTCTTAAAGTACACGCAAAAAAGATTAAAACAGCCGATAATGTGAATTTTCACACAATTGCGCGTATGGCAGCGGGAACTTCCGGCGCAGAACTTGCCAATATCATCAACGAAGCTGCACTTCGTGCCGTACGCAGCGGACGAACCGTTGTAGAACAGGCGGATCTTGAGGAAAGTATTGAAGTTGTTATCGCCGGCTATCAAAAAAAGAACGCCATTATGACCGATGTCGAAAAGAAAGTGGTGGCTTATCACGAAATCGGGCACGCATTGGTTGCCGCCTTGCAAACCGCATCCGCTCCTGTACAAAAAATTACCATTATTCCCCGTACTTCCGGGGCGCTTGGTTATACTATGCAGGTTGAGCAAAACGATAAGGTTCTGATGACCAAAGAAGAGCTTGAAAATAAAATCGCCACGTTGACCGGAGGCCGTGCTGCGGAGGAACTCGTTTTCGGTCAAATTACTACCGGAGCCTCCAATGATATTGAGCAGGCCACAAAACTTGCCCGTGCAATGGTTACTCGTTATGGTATGACGGATGAATTTGACATGGTTGCCATGGAAACGGTCAACAACCAGTGCCTCGGTGGAGACACCTCGCTTGCCTGCTCTGCAGATACACAAAAAGAAATTGACAAAAAGGTGGTAGAAACCGTCAAGGCGCAGCATGAAAAGGCCAGAGCGCTGCTCTCGAACAATCGGTCAAAACTAGACGAACTGGCAAATTACCTCTATGAAAAAGAAACCATTACAGGCAGTGAATTTATGAAAATTTTAAACGGAAAGGAAGGAACTGAGATATGAAAAAAAGAACCGATTTCGGATGGAACGAACTGATCGTCGGCTTACTTTTAATCATTCTCGGCATCTTCACGTTCGTTCGTCCGGAAAGCACGCTGACCGGTGCGGTTGTCATCTATGGCATCATTGCTATTGTCATGGGAATTGAAGATATCGTGGTCTACGTTCGCCTGGCACGGTTTACGGGATTTGGTCCTATGCTCTCACTGATTTCCGGAATTTTAAGCGTGATGTGCGGAATTATGCTGCTCGCCAATCCCAACGTAGGAAAATGGGCCCTGACGATTCTGCTGCCCATCTGGTTTATCGCACACTGCATTTCGGGACTTACACACACTAATTTTGTCCGTTTAATCGGAAATCGCTTTTATTATTACTTCGCATTAATCTTAAACATTCTGGGGTTGATTCTTGGCTTTCTAATGTTATTAAGCCCGGTTTTATCCTTCCTGACAATTCGCGCAATCAGCTATATGATTGCCGTATATCTGATCCTATTCGGCGCAGAAAGCGTGATCGCCGCCTTTGCCAGACGACATACGGATTGGTGATAACGCTTCGCTGACTACTTCTGTTCAAGGAGAACTATAGCCATGTCTCAGATTACAAAGCGTGCGCTTGAGCAATCGTTAAAAAACTTATTGCTCAAAAAGCCTTTAACTAAAATTACGATTAACGATATCGCAGAGGATTGCGGTATCAATCGAATGACTTTTTACTATCATTTTAAGGATATTTACGATCTTGTGGAGTGGTCCTGTCTCGAAGATGCACAGAAAGCGCTGGAAGAGAAAAAAACGTACGAAACCTGGCAGCAGGGTTTTTTACAGATTTTTGAGGCAGTGCGGAAAAACAAGCCTTTTGTTATGAACGTTTATCACTGTGTTCATCGGGAACAGATAGAAAAATATTTAAAGCCGCTGGTAGATCGTCTCATTTTGGACGTTGTCAACGAAGAGGCGGTCGGAATAACAGTTCGAGAAAGCGATAAGGAATTCATCGCACAGGTATACTCTTATATATTTATCGGCCTGATGCTCGACTGGATCAAAGAGGATATGCGTGAAGATCCGGAAAAAATTGTCGAGCGGCTTGCCACTCTGATTAAAGGCTCTGTAACTGCAGCACTGTTGCGTTTTAAGCTTTGATTTTATCATTTTCATCGATCTGATAAAATCTTTTACACTTTTCGGCTCCGTGATAAAGCTTTTATCACGGAGCTTTTTCTGTTTATTGTAAACACTGTAAATCCGGATATAATGAAAACAGAAGCTAAATCACAGGAGGTTTTTGTTATGTATTATTCTGCAGGAACTTATGAATCGTTTGCTCATCCCGAAAAGCCAAAGGATGTAGATAAAAAATCGGCATATATTATCGGTACGGGCTTAGCCGGACTGACAGCAGCGTTTTATCTTGTTCGCGACGGACAGATGAAAGGCGAACACATTCATCTGCTCGAAAAGCTGGAACTTGCCGGCGGCAGCTGCGACGGGCGCAAAGATGTAACAAAAGGCTTTTTCATGCGTGGGGGCCGTGAAATGGATAACCACTTCGAGGTTATGTGGGATACATTTCGTGATGTCCCGTCGATTGAAACACCAAATGTTTCCGTCCTTGACGAATATTACTGGCTTAACAAGCACGATCCAAACTATTCACTTTGCCGGGCTACCGTAAAGCGCGGTGAAGACGCTCACACCGATAAAAAATTCACGCTCGATAAAAATTCGGCGCTGGCACTGTCGAAGCTGTTTTTAACCCCGGAAAAAGATTTGGAAGGCAAAAAAATTTCCGATGTGTTGCCCAACTCGTTTTGGAATACGAATTTCTGGCTCTATTGGCAGACTATGTTTGCTTTCCAGCGTTGGTCAAGCGCTCTGGAAATGAAACGGTATCTTTGCCGCTATGTTCATCATATTGACGGATTACCCGATTTCAGTGCTCTTCGTTTTACCAAATATAATCAGTACGAGAGCATGATTTTGCCGCTTGTAAAATATCTGGAAGCCCATGGCGTATGCATTGAATACGGCATGGATGTAAAAAATGTTATCATCGAAACCGTAGGGGATAAAAAAGTTGCCAAACAGATTCTCTATGTCAAGGACGGCAAAAAACAGACGATCGATCTCATTGAAAACGATCTTGTCTTTATCACAAACGGTTGCTGCACTGACACTTCCTGCTATGGTGACCAAAATCATGCACCGGATCTGTCACATCTGAAAAACGGATACGGCGAATCCTGGGATATGTGGAAAGCCATTGCTTCACAGGCAAAGCACGGAGAATTCGGTAACCCGGATGCGTTTTGCGGCAATATTGACGCCACCAACTGGATGAGCGCTACCGTCGCTACTTCCAACGAAGAAATTATTAAGCATATCATGAAGATCTGCAAACGCGACCCGCGTACAGGAAAAGTAACAACCGGCGGTATTGTAACTGTTAAAGATAGCACAGAAAACTGGTATCTGTCCTGGACGATCAATCGCCAGCCGCAATTTAAATCGCAGGACAAAAACATGATTCTTGTATGGTTGTATTCTCTAAACACCAACAGAGAAGGTAATTATGTAAAAAAAGCAATGCGTGACTGTACCGGCGAAGAAATATGCCGCGAATGGCTGTATCACATCGGTGTGCCGGAGGATCAGATTAATGAGTTGGCCAAAAACGCCTGCAATACAACGACATGTTTTATGCCGTATATCAACGCTTTCTTTCAGCCAAGAAAAGAATCAGATCGCCCGAAAGTAGTCCCTGACGGTGCTGTTAACTTTGCCTTTATCGGCCAGTTTGCCGAAACGCCGCGCGACACGATCTTCACCACTGAATATTCCATGCGTACCGGTATGGAATCGGTGTATACGCTGCTTGACATTGATCGCGGCGTGCCGGAGGTATGGGGAAGCAAATATGATGTGCGGGAATTGCTGCGGGCTTGCTATTATGCCATCGATAAAAAACCTATCACGGATGCAAAGCTGTCATTTAAAGAACGGCAGATGCTAAAAATTGTTATGAAAAAGATCAAAGATACCGATATCGAAATTTTATTGAAGGAAAGCGGCCTTATAAAATGATATGCAAATAACCGACTGACCGTGTAGCAAAAAAGCGCCCTTAAAGGGCGTTTTTTGCTATATTTGAAGGAACGTTCCGCTTCCGTTTCTGCATCCCATCGCCCCCTACTTCAGCCACTCCTCCATGTATTTGTTGAGGTAAATATATCGCAAATCGTTGTCGGTAGCGTCGTTTCCCGTCATATCTTCGGGTGGTAGTCCATGAGCATTTCGGTAGTAAAAAACAGCCATAAGTACAGGATTAACACGGTAAAAGAACGTATTCTCTTTCTTTAAGTCCTCGTCCTTAACCGAGTATCCGACCACAAACTCCCGCGTTTCCCCCGGGGCAAAGTCGCGAATAAAAAATTGATCCTCGTCATCATACTCATTCTCCCCCGTCATTGAAATCAATGAAGGCGAATCCGCTTCAAGCCAACCCGGAATGTTATATGATGCCTGTGCCTCTTTTCCCCCCATGATGCCGTAGTATACTTGATTATTTAAAAAAGCCGCCGCATATTCGTCCTCAAAGGTGTTTTTCACCAAAATGCTCACCTTGAGGTACGAATAGTCGTTGGTGATATTCCCTGAGGAGTCTACCGATAGATTTGATTCCAGAAAATCCGCTGTTTCCTGAACTATTTCTAAATTTAAGTTACCGCACTCTTTTGTCACCTCTACGCCGGTCACTTTTAAGTAGAGCTGCTGTCCTTTTCGGTCAACTATGACCTCAGAGCCGTCCCAGTCGTAGTAGTCGCTCTGCGGATCGGTTAAGGTCAGCTCCTGACCGTCCGGCGGCGTTTGGGTGCTTCTCGAGGGTGGGATGATCCAGGACACAATCGTGTCAAAGCCGACGGTTTTGATGACCGTTGTCCCGGTGGTAATCAGTACGATAACGATAGAAAGTATGGCAATGACCGTGTTCCGCTTCCGTTTCTGCATCCCATCGCCCCCTCGTTTAGGCATATTTTATCATATTGCATATTAAATTGCAACATTTATTCACAATATTTTTCATAATGTATTGACATTTCTCTAAACTGATGTATTCTGAGGGCATAAAAGTTGTACAGCTTTTCGTGACCGTAAAAAACCACAAGTAAAAATGCAAGGAGGGAATGTAATGTTAAGACAAAATCGCATACCAAAGGCAGTTCGTTTGATCGGGGTATTATGGGCTGTCGTCATGATTGCCTCGCTGTTTACTTCGGCGATGGCAGCCACGCCACAATATGAGATTGATCAGGACTGGCAGACAACTGTATCCTCCAGTTATACAACAGAAGAAGCTAAGAAGGAGACATCTTCTAACTGCTTTGTAGCTAACTATACTGCTTCCAGCACCGACTTTAAACGTGTTTATGTTTATGGTTGTAATGCCGGAAGCGGCTGGGTAAATTGCACATACGGAACCCCAAGGATCTGCTACAAGGGCGGTACGACTCCTCTGCCCAATCAAGTTAATCAAAGAAGCTATACTTATGCTGCACTGACCATTGCCTACGACGCAAATCCGCATGTTATTTTAAAGGGCCATTGGAAAGCGGATATTTGATCGGTCCTTTCCCCTTTTTAATGTACTAACGCAAAAGAAAGGCGCCTTTTGGCGCCTTCTTTTTATTCGGTGTGACTCACAGCAAAAGCCTGTGCCGGTTTCACACGATGATCTGTAGAATAAACCGATCCTCCGTCACGGAAAAACGGCAGCTCCCGTTCAGATTTTCAACAGTATATCGTATACTTTGGGTACCAAATCCATGCCGTTTATCATCGGTCATCGGCATCCCGTCGGACATCTTGGGTTTGTCCCCGTAAGGGTTCGCCACCGAAATCAGAATCCTACTATTTTTTTCAGTAATGCTCAGCTCAATAACGCGTTTTTCCTCTGCCAGCGGCTGCACCGCGTGAATCGCGTTCTCGATGGCGTTGGACAGCATCGCGGTAAGGTCTATATCCGACAGAGGCAGCTTTTCGGGAATTTGCAGCTTATATTGTAGGTGGATACAGTTTTCGGTCATGGTATTTTCGTAGCTGGACAGGATCGTGTTTACTGTGTCGTTGGCACAATAACGATGGTTGACCGTTTTATCCACCGAGTCAATAATTTCGTGAATATATTTTTGTGCTTTTTGGGATTCTCCTTGCTCGATGAGTGCAGAAATACTGCTCAAAAAATGGCGCATATCGTGACGCAGAATGGAAACCTCCTGTTTCGAGCGGCGGATGGCCTCGATCTCCTTGACAGTCTGGACTTGCTGCATCTTCAAAAGCCGGTTGCGCTGTTGTGCCTCATTCTTTTCTTCGTACTGCTTGAAATAAAGAAAGATAAACAAAATATAGAACAGGCATAGCACAAACCCCAAAAATTCGGTCACGACCTGCACACCTGCGTACATCAAATGCGTATACACGCCGGCGACATAATCAAACACATAATACATAAACGGCATAAGGCCGAAAATCAACAGAGATTTCGTGGGCTTTTCCAGCAGCATAGCGGCAGCATCCGACACATACCGGATAAGCAGCACAAATGTGATACCGGTCACAGCAATACGAATTATATAGTATACCACTTCGGAACCGGTTATGCTCATGGCGAGTATTCCCAACCAATTGCTGATTTGACAGCACAAATATGCCGCCAGCACTGAAAAGGCTGCCAAAACCGGCTTGTAATGATAATAGAATGTCAAAAACAGCATCAGGGGAATATGTATGATCAGCGGATACACCTTTTCCGTTCCCGATGTTCCCAGCATCAGGTAGGTGCCAAGATACACCACGCCGACCGCAAGCGAAAAAATCATCAATCTGCTTATGTTGGCGCGATTCATGCGTATACCTAAAAACGCCGCCGCAATATATACGCCGAACAAAAGGGTGGTGGCGTTATGTACAACGCTCAAACATTGTAGCAGCATCGTATGCTCCTTTATTCTTCGAACATGAATGTAAAATAGGCTTCCTTAAATGCCTTGGCATATCCCCGGGCGATGGGGATCGTCCTTTTGGTGTCAGTAATAATCTGCGTGCTGTCGAAGCTCTCCACACTGGGCATATAAACGAAATAACTGCGATGGCATTTGAAAAATCCGTTTTCCAGTGTCAGCTTATCTTCAAAGGAATACAACGGCTCGGCAGTTTCTACCGTGCTGCCGTCCTTCAGAAAAAATACCACTCGCTTATTCTGTGCCTCGGCATATTCGATGTTGTGCAGATATAACCTTTGATGCCCGAAAGGGGTTTTCAAAAGAAGGTTTTTCGGATCCTTTCGCACGGCGGCCATACAATCCTCAAGCGCCTCCCGCAGCTTTTCATCGGTGACGGGCTTGAGGATATATCCCTGCGCCTTGACCTCATAAGATTCCAGCGCAAATTCCGGCGAGGAGGTCAGAAACACAATACGGGCGGCTTTGTCAGTCTTGCGCAGCTCCCGGGCAGTGTCCATACCATTGAGCAGCGGCATAAGAATGTCCAGAAAAATCAAATCGTGGTGAATCAAACGAGCCCCACTCAACAGGCTGTCTCCGTTATCGTAAGTATACACCGTTACAGGGACGCCGCTTTCATCTGCCCAGTTGTGTATACAACCGACGGCCGCGTTTAAGGAATCTCGATTGTCGTCGCATACGGCAACGGTTAGCATGGCAAATTCCCCTCTCCGTGTTTTGTTTCATTTTACAATACTTCTGCGCCTTTTTCAATGGGAGTCGACACATTTCGCGCCGAAAAAACGGCATTTCACGAAAAAGGTCATTTATTCAGTCAGTTTACGCTATAATAATGGTACATTATTTTATAGATAAGAGATGAAAAAAATGCATATTGTCAAATCCTGCAAAAACCGGCTATTGGCGGGCGTTTTAAGCTTTGCGGTACTTCTGTCGGCGGTACCGACGCTGACGCTGCAAGCCTCTGCCGCCGGCGAGCATACCCATTGCCTGTGCGGCAAAACACACGCGTCAATCGGCGACCACACGGCAGCGGAAAGTATTACGTTCACCGAGTGGACAGACCCGGACAAACTGCCTTGGGAAAGCGGTTGTTATTATCTGACGAAAGACTATAATTTGACCACAATGTGGGCTCTTCAAAGCGGCAAGGACATTACCCTATGCTTAAATGGTCACACCATCAAAAGCGATAACTTCGACATTGGTTACAACAGTGTCATCAGCATACAGAGCGGCTCCAGGCTCACCATCGTCGACTGCAAAGGCAGTGGTACGGTGCGCACTCATAAGAGCAATATACCGGCCGTGAAGGTGTATAATGCAAATGCATCGGTGCGCATTTTCGGCGGTACATATACCGGAAAGGATACCGGTCTATACATAGATGCCGGTAACGCCGACATTTACGGCGGCACCTTCAAAGGAAATGCCAATTATGGAATTTTCCTTTGTAGAAGTCTTTGGCCGTCTATCAATAAAACTACCGTCAATCTATATAATGCCACCATACAAGGTAACGGTTCCAGAGATTACCTTACCGGCAGCGATCTGTATTATACGGGCGGCGGCATATGCGTACAGTCCGACTGTACGCTGAATATGTACAACGGCACCATCTCCGGAAACTATGGAAATACCGGCGGCGGTGTGATCAACATGGGTACCTTCAATATGTCTGACGGTACCATTCAAACCAATAACGCTAAAAGAGGCGGTGGTGTAGCCAACTACGGCACCTTTACCATGGCCGGCGGCAACATTGGGTCAAATACTGCTGAGTACGGCGGCGGCGTGTACAGTATAAATGACAGCCGCAGCACCGACACAGTATTTACACTGAGCAACGACAGCACCATTCAAAATAACAACGCGAGTTACGGCGGCGGCATAGCCTGCTCAAATAGATCCAGCAATGCCAATTCGATCATCCGCATGACCGGCGGCATTGTCCGCAATAACACCGCCAGTGCGTGCGGCGGCGGCATATTCAGTACGCGCAGCAATTACAACAATACACTGGAGCTGTCCGGTGGCAGCATCATCGACAACAAAAACACTACGACAGAAAGTGATTGCGCAGGCGGCGGTGTATATGCTCCCAAAAATACTACGCTCCAGTTGCAAGGAAATATTACCGTCTCCGGCAACACCAGAAACGGCGAACCCAACAATATCTATCTGAGGGATAGAAACCAGATAACCGTCCCCGCAGCGCTCATCGGCGGCAGCATCGGCGTTTCTATTCCCGGCGCCAACGGCACTGTAGCAAAGGGCTCGAGCTACCAGCTCACCGAGTCGGATAAGAGGAAATTCCAGAGCGATGCAGACGGATATGAGTTTGTACTTAATGCAAACACCATCAAGCTACAGAAAATCCTGACGCCCGTAGTGGTAGGTGATTTCACCTTTACACCGCCCACCGACCTAACCTATAACGGTGAACCGAAAGCGGCTATGGTAACCGGGAAAAGCGGCATTGGCAATATCACATTGAAATACTACGATACAACCGGCAGACAGCTCACCGGCGCACCGGTGGATGCGGGCAGCTATACGGTGAAAATCGACGTGGCGGAATCCGATGAATACGCAGCCATCACCAATTTAACGGATGCAACGTGGAAATTTACCATCACGCCGAAAAATCTTGCCAAGAACGATGTGACTATGACAGGGGTTGAAAGCTTTTACATCTATAACGGAAGCAGTATTCGGCCGGTGCCCACCGTTGTGTATGGAGATAAGACACTGGTACAGGATACGGACTACACGGTCTCTTACGGTGATAATGTGCGGGGAACCTGTAGCTTAACGATCCATTTTCAGGGCAATTATGCCGGAACGGCCGACTATACTTTTGAAGTCGACTACGGTACCCTTGACGACACTATGTACACCATGCCGACTGCCAACGAAAACGGCTGGTATAACCAAGCACTGACCGTCAACGCCAAGACGGGCTACACTGTCGGGCTGAGCACAACCGCTTTCGCCGACAGCGTGCAGCTGTCCGAAGTGGGCAAAGACAAGTCTGTAACCTTCTATGCCAAATCCGAAAGCACCGGCAGCATATACAAAGGTACCCTTGTATACAGTCTGGATGATACAGCACCCTCCGATCTGGAGATTCAGTATAATAACAGCGTTTTCCGTAAGCTGATGAACACCTTCACTTTCGGCATATTCTTTAAGGAAACCCTTACGGTCAACGCCCGCGCCACCGACACCTTGAGCGGTGTGGATACCGTCCGGTACTATGCCGCCGACGCAGAAATATCCGATCCGACGACAATTGCCGATTGGAGCGATAGCCTGTGCCTGACCCCCAACACGAAGAAGATCGTGTATGTGGAGGTAACTGATAAAGCCGGCAATCGGGTGATCGCAAACGATCAGGGGATCGTACTGTACACCGACAGTGCTGCAGAAGCACTCAACAACAACTTTGACCTGAACGTCGAAAAACAGGCAGATGTAAAAATTCACTTGACCCTCAACGGGAACACTTTCTCTGCGGTAAAAAATGGCACCAATGTGCTTAACAATCCTGCCGATTATACAGTGGAGGGCGATATACTTACGGTTTCTAAGGCGTATCTGTCTCAATTCTCGAACGGCGATACTGTCACATTATCCCTGACCTTTGCGCCTTTGGGTATTTCCGGAAATGTTGTGTCCGAGGCTGTGGTAACCATTTACGTGACCGATACCACCGATTACCATACCGAGGCCGTACTAATCGCCTATAAGGCACCTACCTGCGAGAATACAGGGCATTCGGCTTATTGGCGTTGCCCCGTCTGCGACAAGTATTTCGCTGATAATGACGGCGCGATAGATACGACGGTCACCTACGATACTGCCGACAAGTTCACACTGCCGGCGCAAAATCATGATTTCACAGAAGTGAACATTAATGACGACTATTTGATCACCGCTGCCACCTGCACCGAGCCGGCAGTCTATTGTTACGGCTGCACCCGCTGTGATAAAAAGGATACAACAAAGACCTTTAAATACGGTGGGCCGCTGGGACACAGCTTCACGGACTATCGGTACAATAATGACGCTACCTATTTTGCCGACGGCACCGAAACAGCCGCTTGCGACCACGACGGATGTACACTTACGGATACCCGTCCCTGCAAAAACAGCCAGCTCATCGACGCAGGAATGCCCACCGCCGCAATTACTATAGGCGATCATACCTGGGATACGCTGGTAAGTACACCTGTCTTTGAGCAATTCTACAATCAATCCCAGAACGTCACCATCGCTTATAGCGACGAAGAAAGCGGTGTGGACGGTACCTGGTATTTCATCAGCGACCATGCCGTCGATGAGCTTACCTTCATCGAATGGAAGCCCTACGATGGCGCCTTTACCGTAAACTCCGACGGAAAGTATATCATCTATGCCAAAGTGACCGATAAGGTGGGGAATACCACAATTGTCTGCTCCGAGGGCCTGGTATTGGATACAGTCGCGCCACAGTTGAGCGTTAAAGATGGCGCTATCTTCTGTGAACAGGTGATGATCCGGATTACCGAGGAATATCCGAAATCCGTCACGGTGAACGGAGAGATAGTTGTACCGGAAGATGGCACCATCACACTAACCGCTTCCGAAGAGTCTCAGGTGATAGTGGTCACCGATAAGGCCGGAAATAAAATTGAAGTGACCGTAACGGTTAATCCGGAGCATACGTTTACGGACAGCGAGATCACAATTCCACCTACCGTCACCACGGAGGGCGAGAAAATCTGGTACTGCCAATACTGTGACGCCACCAAAACCGAGTCTATGAAAAAACTGCCGCCGAAAATTATCGAAGGTGCAAATGGAAAATTTACCCGGGGGGCAAGCGATGGTATGACATTCCGCTCCAACGCGGCTTTCGCAGATTTCCTGAGCGTTGCTGTGGATGGCAAAATTCTTGACGATAAAAATTACACACTGTCCGAAGGAAGTACGATTGTGAAACTCACCGCTGCTTATTTGAATACGCTGGAGGCGGGAACTCATACGCTGGAGATCCAATCCGTTTCCGGCACGGCGACGACTGAATTCACCATTGCAGAAAAACAGACTCCGGGAACTTCGCCTAAGACAGGTGATTCTATAAATGATGCTCTGTGGATCTGTCTGGCGACAGCATTCTTGGCAATGGTATCTCTGACAGCACTGCGCCGGAGAAAAAAGTACGATCGCTAAATCCAATGTCTCTTTTTGCAGCAAAACCCGGTTCTTCCTTATAAAACAGATAATGCAAAACGCCCCTTTCTGCTGTAGAGAGAAACTACAGCAGGAGGGGCTGCTTTATTTTGCCATCTGTATAAAAATAAAAACATCGACTTATTTCCTGCAATATGTTAATATTTACACATGATAAAAATAGAATTAGATTCTTCGGCCGTTAAAAGGAGGTCGGCATGGCAATATTACCCTTAAGCGATTTTCTAACGCTGCAAAATAAGATCCAAGTTTACGGTTATAAAATTCATATTCATGACACCTGCGCAGGACAATCGTTTCACCTTGAAACGATTGGCGAATTTCAAAACACCGACGTTTTTGATACCATAGAGTCTTTTTTTGAATCTCTCGGAATGACGGTTGAATACTTCGGAGAGGATCGGCTCAATTTTACCATTCGATAATCAAAAAGCACTTGCGGGTTTATAAAACCACAAGTGCTTTTTGTATTTAGTCGATCAAGATAATAAATTCCAGCCTCATTGCCGAGCAGTCGGCATTTTATCGCCATCATTTTCAGGCGATTTCACCTTTGTATTTTTGATAACGCGAGTAACCTGCCATCCATCCGAACAGCGCTTAAAGCGCAATCTGCCTGTAAAAGAGCCATGCATTTTGCAGTTGACCTCAGCCCAATAACCGCTATCCGAATTTCCCTTCCAACGGACCCGTTCGCGTAGCAGTCTGCCGCAAACCGGACAGCAAAAGCGGCTGACCTTTGACGAGCTCAGTGCTTCTTTTCGGGTTTGATAAACTCCCAGACGCTTTGTCTTTGTCACCTTCCGAGGCCGCATATCCCAGGCAGAACGTTCGTAATCGGAAAAGCCCTCCCGAAGATTTAAGTGACATGCCACCTTTGCCGCATAACAGGCATCGTTTAAAGCATCGTGCAACCGATTCTCTGTTTCAATTTCAAAATATTCCAACGCATACTCCAAAGAGCGCTGATTTTTTCCTCCGTCTACCTGATGGTTAAAAATAACCTGCAGATTATACCAACGATCGCACCACTCGGCGTCCAAGTCGTAAAAAGCAAGATTTTTCCTTAAAATCGGGATATCGTCATATCCCCATGTCAGAAAAGCAAAGTCCTCCCCGCACCAATCGTGAAAGCGTGCAGCTGCTTCTTTAAAATCCAAACCGGCGGCAATCAAACTTTTGTCAACCCCGGTTAATTTTTTAACCATATAGTGAAGCTGCTTATACTGCTGCAGCCGGATATTCACTTCAAAGCGGTCGGTGATCTTAAATTCCCGATTCAGCTTTACTGCACCGATTTGGAAAATTTCAAACGGAAGCTGTTCCCCGATTTTCAGATACGGGTAACTCTGCCGGGAAACTGGCTGATTCCATTCCAAATCCATTACAACATATTCCAAAATTAACAACGCTCCCAGCAATTAAAAACGCACAAAAATCCCTTTTATTCTGTGCACTGTTCATTATTATATCACAGTGCTGCCTAAATGAAAAGTACAGCCGACGGCCGTATTGCGATTATATTGCTAAAAATGCCTCCACATTATTTTGCTTACTCATGCAGTTAAAAAAATATACCGTTAACATCTTACTAAATTATATAAAACAAATCAGGTATCCTGCAAAAACAGCCTTGTGAATTAACACAAGGCTGTTTTTATCAACTGTTGTAAAATTAAATGGGCTCGGTTAAGCATTAAACTGTTTCTCAAAATCAAGAAACTCGTTTTTTTCATATGCACTTTGACACGCTTCCCACAAACCATCAACAAAAACACCTTTTGCTTGCATATCTTCCGGATGATAAAATCGGAGCTTTTGCTGCGGAAATGAGAATATCCGATCATTCCGGTATATTTGATCCACAGTCCAAACATGCGGTTTACAGGTAAACGGCGTACAACAAACCGTGCTTTCATAATTGCCGTTTCGGATGCCGTCAATTACCGCTTCGAGCTTTGTATGAACATCGGCCTCTACAATACCGTATTTTTTAACAGAACCATCATTGAAATACGCCGTTAAATGATTGGTTTCACAGTCATAGCGAATCGCTGCATTTTCAAAGCGATATTCAATTAACGGGTTCTGTGTTTTATCGACAGCGTGGGACGCAAGATACAAAAGCTCCACTTTTCTTTTCATTGTTGCCTTGATGCAAACTGTATCATAGTTTTCAATTTTATTTGCACGTGCCACACTCACCTGCATCTTAGTGGGTATAGCAGCTTGTTTCATGCTTTCGCCCAGCATAAAATACAGGTTGTGCAGGTAATGTGCCGTAGCATTTGAAGCAACACTGTCGTTAATAATTGTTCCGTTTTCGGCAGCGCGTTTTCCTCCCCAGCCCGAACCACGCTTAAAATAGGATTCCGGTCTGGGCCATAAAACCAGCGCTTTTGCGGAAACAGGATTTCCATATAGTCCCGAAAGAATATCCTTTTTGCAGCGAAGCATCGCCGGTGCAAATGACCACTGAAATCCGATTGCCAGGCATTTCCCCGTATTTTTTTCAAGTTCGATCATCGGCTCGAGCTGTTCCATAACCGGAGCCGCCGGCTTTTCGCAAAGAACATGGCTTCCGTGTGCAAGAGCTGTGCGGATGTGTTCCAAATGGAACGGGAGCGGCGTAACAATACAAGTCAGATCAATTTGTCCAAGTGCTTTGTAAGCAGACTTCATGTCCTCAAAGACCGGCAGATTGCGCTGTTTTAATTTTTCCTCAGTTTCCCGGTTTAAAAAGGGCTCCACTACACCCAAAAATTCAACCTTTTCAAGAATTTCCGGCCGTGCAAGCGCCTCCAGATAAAACCGACCGTAACCACCGGCGCCTACAAGAAGCAATTTAAGTTTTTTAAAGCACTTCATTCAGCCGTTCCCCCAATATTTTTTTGATATAATCATAGCACTTTGTCGCCTGCTCATATTCCGGCGAACAATGTGTTTCAATATTCATATCAAGCTCTTTTCCGTTCAATTGTAAATCATCCGCCAAAAGGTCGTTTATCTGTCCGTTCCAGTCGATACACCCTTCACCCATCGGGACGCAAACGCCATCCTCCCGACGATAATCCTTCATATGGACACTGGCGATATAAGGTTTAAAGCGCTCGTAATATTCTTTATACTCGGAGAATCCGGACATGAAAAGGTTTCCCATATCCCAGTTGAGCATACCTCCATAAGGTAAGACCGCTTTCTGCACAGCTTCGATTTCATCCGGCATGCCGTTATAATATCCCGGCTCATTTTCCAGACAAATTACAAATCCGTTGTCTCTGCCTTTTTCGCAAATTAACTGAAGTGTCTCGATAACTCGTTTTTTATCATCCGGGGTATCGTCCGGCTCTTTTTTCACGCCGAAGCTGATAATCTTTTTCGTTCCCAAAAAATCAGCACATTCCATTGTACGTAAAAGCCGCTCCGGCTGAGAGGCAAAATCCGGCTCGTGCAAAGCACATTTGTATGTACCGGGAGAAATTCCGGTCACTATGATGCCGTAATGATTTAGCATTGTCTTTATTTCCGTTAGCTGATCCTTGCTGACATCCGGCAGACGATTTCCCCAGACATTGCGGAGCTCAAATCGGCTGATTTTCCGCGCCTTCGCCCACTCTGCCGCAACTCTCAAATCTTTGCTGACCTCATCGCTTACAATTCCCAGTTTCATTATTACTGCCTCCCTTATTTAAATGTAAGTACTGCTTTCAAGGCACTTTTATCCTGCATGACTTTCAAAGCTTCATTTGCTTTTTCCAATGGAAAACGGTGTGTAATCAGTTTTGCAAACCGTTCCGGCTGCTCCAGTACAAGCTCCATGGCCTGACGGGTATGACGAGTATCGCTCACCCAGATTCCTTGAATTTTTAAATGCTTTTTAACAACCTGGCTGTAAAAATCAATTTCCTCCGTTCCGACGGGTTGTGCATATCCCGTCAAAACACAGCTTCCGCCGGGGCGAGCCAAATTCAGCGTTTCCCGTGCTGCACCCCGAGAACCGGCAGCTTCCAAAACAAAATCCGCACCACGCCCGTGCGTCAATCCCCGAACGATTTCCAAACGTTCTTTTTCGTCTTGCTCCCGACGATTGATCAAATGCGTTGCTCCAAACGTTTTGCAAAGCTCCAATCGTTTAGGCGAACCACCGATAACCGCAATGTTTTTAGCCCCCGCCTTTTTTGCATAGGCGACTCCGTAAACACCCAAAGGGCCCGGTCCTTGAATGACAACTGTATCGCCGGGGTTAATCTTAGCTGTATCAAAAGCATTTGCCGCAGTTGCCCCCGAACAGCTTGCGCTGACTAAAATAGCCGGATCTGTTTTCTCATCAACCAAAAAAAGATCTGTTTCGGGTGAAAGAATTAGATATTCACTGTAGCACCCGTTAAGATATGGCGCCACTGCACGGGAACGATTGATCCCGTAAACCTTTCTGTTTTCACAAAGCCAGGGCATCAGAAGCACCTTACAGGCATAGCAATGTCCGCAGGTTACGCCTCTGTTCCAGAGAATCCGGTCTCCTTCCCGAACCGAATCTCCTTCTACTGTCGTATGAACCCCGTTCATGGCTGCAATTCGCCCCACACCTTCATGTCCGAGAATAATGGGGAGAGGGGTCCGCGGATCTTCTCCCTGCCACATATGAACATCACTCCCGCAAATACCTGATGCCTCCAATTTTACCAGTATTTCCCCTTCTTTTAATGCAGGAATTTCTATTTCTTCAAGCGCAAGAGGTTCCTTAAACGCTGTTAACACCATTGCATTGGATTTCAATATGATCCCTCTCTTTCTTTCATCTCATGCCAAACTTTCTCAAACCACTGCGGACTTTGAGGTAAGGGGCGGACAGGACGCCAGTTTATCTGTATTTTCCCTTTAGAAAGCTCTATTTCTTGAATCTGATTCAAACGGCTTGCATCGGACGAAACTTTGGTTCCGAAATCCGGCAATTTCTCTGTCACTAAATAGGAACCGCGTGATCCCCCGCCTACGCGAATATATTCATACATCGCCGTTAAATAACAAACCGTGCAGACAATCAGATCATAAACGCGAAATGCTTCACCGAGCTGAGACAAATCATCGAGTCTCAACTTCTCCGGAGAATATAAAAACTCTTTTGTATATTCAAGAGTTTCTTCTATTTTCCCTGCATTTCGCACAAATCCGGCATAACTGCTGTTTAAGGTGCGAATTTTTTTGGACACCGCCATGAGATTTCCATCTCCGATTCCCTTTAACCAGTTATCGGCTAGGGTGAGTATCGGGGCGATCTGCAATGCTATTTCTTCCGAAGACAGCTCATCCTCACACTTGCTTTTTCGACGTCGCTTAATTTCTTCGGCAGCGCGAAAAGCACCTACCTGTCCCGCATTTAAAGCTGAGCCTCCGGGGCGGCGGACGCCATGGCTCCCATTTATCTCACCGACGGCGAATAAACCCGAAACGTTTGTTTCCCAAACAGTATTGCCCGCCAGTCCGCCGTTATTATGTTGAGCACAAACGTCAATTTCCAAATATTCCTTTGACAAATCGATTCCATGATCCAGATAAAGCTTAATCGCATCAGGATTGAGCACATTAAGCCGCATGAACGGGGTATCCTGTGTTGCGCCGGACGACTCCAGATATTTTTTACATTCGGGTGAAAGCATCGATAGATCAAGCTTTTTCATTCCGAGCGGATTTTTCGTATAGTCTAAATACACTTTTCTCCCCTTTAGCACCGTTTCATTATAAACGGCGATATCCACCCAAGAAGAGCCGTTTGCGCCGAGCTTTGCCGCATCAAACGGCCACTGGTATCCCTTTAAAAACACTGCCTGAAGCAGTATTTCATTATTCATTAGATCCAAAAGAAATTCCCGCTCATCACTTCCGTCCTGCTCGGTACTGACATATCGCGGCAGCACCTGCTGATACGAGCCGGATACATTCCAGCGAAATTTTGTAGAAGCAAGACCATATTGCCACTCGGTCAAATTTTTTCCCAGTACACCGGCTTCAAAACAAATACCACTTGCTCCGATTTGCGACTGAGGGAAAACGCTTTTTTCATAGATTTCGGCCGGTGCTCCCGTTGCCATCACAAGATGACGGCAGAGAAACAAAATAAACTCCTGCTTGGAGCGATCAGCCTCTTCCCGCAAACAAAAAAGCCCGGAAACCTGTCCCGCTTTTCCTTTGAGAATTTTTAAAGGAGTGATTCCCTCAACTACGGGAATTTCCCGCGCTTTTATCTCACGGTAAAGCGCTTCACACATCGCCTGCACTGTCAGCGGGCCTGCAGAAGCAGCTCGCGCTTTTGGATCGTGATCGGTTTTATAGCCGACAAATTCTCCATATTCATTTTGAACAAACGGCACACCCAAATCGGCGAGGTGAAAAAAGCACCTTGCCGACAAAGCTGCCTCCGTCAAAGCGATATCACCATCTGCAGCACCTGCGTCGAAAAGAGTTTTGGCAACGTCGTAAACACTATCCTGATTAGAACCGGATACGTTTAATTTATAATAAGTCTGTTTGTCCGAACCGGTATTACGGGAAGTCCCCATCATTAAACCGTTTGTGAGAATTACAACATCCCGTTCTCCCAAATCATTTAGCCGTTTCGCCGTACAAAGCCCGGCTGCACCGCTCCCCATAACAACCGTTCCCGTTTTTCGAATCGAAACTTCCCATCTTCCCAATTGCATGGCTTCCATTTTAGAACAGACTCTCCTTTACCGTTTTTCCGACCGGCGATCCCTTTGCGCCTCTGCCGCGGCGGTACAGCGGCGCATATACCTCGGAATCGCGCACCGGACAGCCTGTCACACCGCCGTCTCTCATCATCACCGTACAATTTGAGCAGCAAATGCAACACTTTTCGCGTTTCATCCCGTCTTTAAATATATCATTCGGAAAATCAGGGTAGGCAAATGCCTGTCGGCCGAATCCCGCCAGGCCAAACCATCCCTCTTTAATACATCCCGCCGCCACGTTTGCGCCAAATTCCCGCAGCCAGCTGAATCCGGTTGCCATGACAAGCATTTTAGGACAGTTTTTTTGCATATCGCAGATCAAGGTGAGCATACGAACATCATCTTCCAACGGATGGCTCGGCGGCAGATATCCTCCCTGGTCATACGGACGCCCGACATGCGGATTATAATACGGATTACCGCAGCTTAGATCGACAAACCGAACTCCGTGTTCATATAAAAGGTTCAAAAGGCGAATAGGTTCGGATAAATCCGGCTTGTGAAAATCCTCTTTTGAAACGCCAAACCCAAACGGGAAAGGAATTGCATCATAAATATTAAGTCGCACAACCACTTCAATCTCAACTTCTGCGCGGACCGCATCAATTATTTCCAGAAGAAGCCTTGTTCGATTTTCAAAACTTCCACCATATTCTCCGGGACGACTGAAAGCACCTAAAAGCTCCGATATCAGATATCGATGGCAAGCTTTAATATCAACTGCGTCAAAACCTGCTTTCTTTGCAAGCTTTGCCGCCTTTACAAAATATGGGATTAGTCCTTTAAGATATTCATCCGAGACAGGCTCGTATTCGTCTTTTCCGTCGGCGAAAAGAAAGGGGATTTTCACAGCCGTAATCGGCCTTGCTACACCGTTTGGCTTAGAATAGCGCCCTGAATGAGTAAGCTGTGCAATTATATATGGCTCTCCCCCAACTGCAGCTGCAGAAATTCGCCGATTGAGCTCACAAAATGCCGGAAGGTTTTCTTCGCACAGATAAAGCTGACGCGGATTGGCACGGCCCTCCGGACAGACTGCCATAGCCTCCATCCAAAGCACTCCCGCACCTCCTGCCGCAAACCGCTCATATCGACGAAAAGTAAGCATGTCAGGGGCACCTTTCAGCGTGCCGTCACAGCCCTCCATCGGCTGAATCCCAAGGCGATTTTTAATTTTCTTTTCTCCCAACTTTAATGGCTGTGCCAAACCGGATAAATCTTCTGTAAAAGGCAAATCCAGATGAAGCCGCGAAAGCTCCTTTCTAAATGCATCCTCATTGTCATAACAAAATCTTTTATGTCTTGTCTCCATTTTCGTTTCTCTCCTTGATTTCGCTTTGCTTTATCAGTACAATAAAAATATGCGAGGTGATAGCATGGGAAATTCTTATCCGGTCATCCGAATTAAATATGCAGACGACGGTCAGCCTCTTTCAAAACATACCCATCCCGCCTGTGAGCTGATACTAATCAAACGCGGATCGTCGCAAATCCAGATCGGCGAAAAGCGCTATGACGCCGGTGCAGGAACTCTCGTTTTAATCGGCGCACTGGAACAGCACGAATTGAGCATTACAAGCAGGCCCTACGAACGCTATTTTTGTATTTTTTCTCCACAGCTTTTGGAACAACCGGGTCGAAACCCATTGTTTGCAACAATTTTTAAAAACCGTCCTTACCGCTTTTCCCATTGTTTAACCTTAAGACATGCAAAAAAGGTTGAACGGCTTTTTATCGCCATGGTTGAAGAATATCATAATCGCTTACCTTTTTTTGAAGAGCTGATTGCCAATTTGCTGGAACAGCTTTTGATTGAGGTTTACAGAGAGCACCCCGAACAATTTTTTCTCCCGAGCACGGACAGAGCCTCCAAAGTTTGGGAAGTTCAGAGGTATCTGGAAACACATTATGCCGAACCCGTCTCTATCGCAAAGCTTGCTGCGGATCGGTATATTAATGTCGATTATCTAAGCCGCTCTTTTAAAGAGATCACCGGATATACACCAAAGCAATACCTTTTGGAGCACCGACTTTTGCACAGCTGTCAGCTCCTTTTACAGGGTTCTTTAACCGTCAGCGCAATTTCTCATCAATGCGGTTTCCGTGATGTAAATAACTTTATCCGCACTTTCAAAAATCGATATGGCGTTACTCTAAACAGTTTCAAAAAACAGATACTAGTCTTTTTTCATCATACCGCATCTGTTTTCTATTTGTAAACCGTTTCCGCCCAATAATATGCAAAATCCGACTATACCCTTCTTGATTCATTGATTGTAATTCATTTTTCGTTTTTAAAATCAGTCTTACCGGCGGGCTGTAACTTTAGAATCCCCTATTACAATTTGCAAACGTGCGTTTTATATAAAAAGGCAAAGAAAACTTTAGCTTTTTTTACTCTTGGAATTATAAATCGCTACGCGGTATAATAAGGTTAAACTATATTACATTATCAAATGTATTTCTCTGCATTCTTGTTGCTGCACGTTACAATATTTTGTATCACATCACGCAGCATTGTTCCGGGCAGAGTCATCATTACGTAACAGCAATGGAGGTAGCAAAATGTCAGCAATCAGAGAAGTAAAAGTGGAATCCGGCTTACTTCGGGGAGTTCCCGGCAACAATCGGATGTTTAGTGTTTTTAAAGGTGTTCCTTATGCAGCACCGCCGGTTGGCGATTTGCGCTGGAGAGCACCGCAGCCTGTAGAGCCCTGGGAAGGGGTGCGAATGGCGGACCAATACAGTGCGATTGAAATTCAGAAACGGCAGGGCGTGGATTTTTATACCAAAGAATTTTACAATAACAAAGAAGATCAGAGCGAAGACTGCCTTTATTTAAACATCTGGACTCCTGCAGAATCTCCGGATGAAAAACTTCCGGTTATGCTCTGGATTCACGGCGGCGGTTTTGTCTGCGGCTATGCATCCGAGCCGGAATTTGATGGTGAAGGTTTCTGCAAGCGCGGCGTAATTCTAGTCACCATCAACTATCGAATGCAATTACTGGGCTTACTCGCTCATCCGGAACTCACCGCCGAAAGTGAGACCAAAAGCTCCGGTAACTATTTGGTGCAGGATCAAATTGCTGCGCTGAAATGGGTTTCCAGAAATATTTCTGCCTTTGGCGGCGACCCGGAAAACATCACCGTATTTGGGCAATCCGCCGGTGCTGCCAGCACACAGGCGATTATGACCTCTCCTTTGAGCAAAGGCTTATTTAAACGTGCTATCCTTCAGAGTGGCGGCGGACTTTGGCCGCACGGCAACGCCCGCACCTTCTTATCCTTAAAAGAAGCAGAAGAATTAGGTGTTTCCATTATGAAAGGGCTCGGGTGCAATTCTATCGCAGAAATGAGAAAGCTTCCGGCTGAGCAAATCCTTGATTATATGATGGAACACGAAATCCGTCCGGGAATCATCATCGATCATTACGTTTTAAACGACGATCCTTCCCAAGTGATTCTAGACGGAAAGAATCACGATATTGATTACATGATGGGCTGCAACGAAGACGAAGGCCAGGCTTTCGCAGCATCGGTAAATACCCTTGCCGATCTGCGAAAAAATGCGGAGATTAATTTTGGCGATAAAACCGATGAACTTCTCAAAATCGGAAATGTTAAAACCGATGAGGATGCGGTCGCCTTTTATAAAACTTCTCATCGTCTGATTTCTGCTGTCCATGGTTTTGCTGAGGCTCAGGAAGAAAACGGTAAAAAAGCACCTTATATTTATTTCTTTACCCGTAGATTACCGGGTGATAAGCTTGGCTCTTTCCATTCTGCAGAGCTCTGGTTTGAGTTTGAAACTTTAAATCGATGCTGGCGGCCTTTCACCGGTGTTGATTTTGACCTGGCGGTTGCAATGGCAGATTATTATGCAAACTTTGCCAAAACCGGTAACCCCAATGGAAACGGCAATCCGGAATGGAGACCGTACACCAAAGAAGATCCGGTTTACATGGAGCTCGGTGTTACAAGAGAATTAAAGCCTGCTGACGAAACACCGTATCAGAAATTCCAGAAGGATTTCTTTATGGGACGGATTAAATAATAAGAGTGATAATACTGTATATCATCTATAAGATTATAAAAGAGCCACCGGTTAACCGGTGGCTTTTTACATTTATAATGCTTCACCAATAAGTCACAAAGCTTTGCAGCGTTCTCGATGCTATTGTAGGCGAAACGGATCACAAGATTTTTTCCATTCCGATTTTTTGAATTTTCAGCCCAATTTTTTCATAGAACCCAACTGCTTTTACATTATCAGCCCATACATTTAATGTAACATTATAATATCTATGTCTTTTTGCATAATCAATCACAAATTCATAGAGCCGTCGTCCGATATGCTCACCTCTTACATCTTCATCCACACAAAGGTCGTCGATATATAGAGTCTTCACGTCGGTCATATTGTTATCATTTACAAATTGTTTATGGACACAAAAGGCGTATCCCACAACAATTTTGTCTTTCTCCGCTACAAAAACAGGCTTGTTTTCATCGTGTAATATTGTTTTCAGCTCTTCATTTGTATATTTTTTGGCGCCTGCTTTAAACAGATCCGGCCGTGCATCACTATGTACCTTATGAACTTCATAAAGAAGCTTTTCGATAATCGGAATATCATCTTCTGTTGCTTTGCGAATTCTTAATCTTTCCATACATATTCTTCCTTTATAATCATTACTATGAGAAATATAAATTAAATTTCAAAATTCAACACATCTCTCTTAAATAATAGCATATCAAAAAATAAATTAAAAATCTCCTGTTAATAAGAACATCAAAGGTTGATAAATTTCCGGATATCGTTCTGTACATAGAAAAACAGATGGCAGAGTTTCTGCCATCTGTTTTTTAAAATTATTCAGCTTTTTTACGGAAAATATATCCACCTGCTGCCATCAAAGCCATTAATATAGCCAATGTAAGCGGTAAAGCCGCATCGCCGGTTTTCGGCGGAGCAAGCGGAGGCTCTTCATCCGGAATTTCTTCTTCCGGCGGAGTAAGCGGCGGATCCTCATCGGGGATCTCCTCTTCTTCTACAATGTAAAGCACATTGATTACATTGCCTTCGCCTTTTACTACTACATACGGAATTTCACCCTGCTGTACGCCGGAGAGATATCCTTCCGGTTTGAAAGCATCAAGCTGCGTGCCGTTCAAGGTGATGGTATCATTTGCTTCAAACTCGCCCAGATTCTCGGTGCCGAGGAAGTGGTTCGCATCGTTCGGGCTTGTTACGCTGTCTTTGTAGTAATTTACGATTACGCCAAAGGTCTCAGCTTTGTAAAGCACATTGATTACATTGCCTTCGCCTTTTACTACTACATACGGAATCTCACCCTGCTGTACGCCGGAGAGATATCCTTCCGGTTTGAAAGCATCAAGCTGTGTGCCATTCAAGGTGATGGTATCATTTGCTTCAAACTCGCCCAGATTCTCGGTGCCGAGGAAGTGGTCCGCATCGTTCGGGCTTGTTACGCTGTCTTTGTAGTAATTTACGATTACAGGATAAGTGATGGGCTGTGCCTTGTTTGTAATTGAAGCTGTATTAGCCTCAGCTGAACTTTTTTTGTAGGTTCCAGTCGCAAAAAACGACCAATCAGACGGTTTATCAAAAATGATTTTATCGGAAGTTATAGTCATCCCGCTATATGAGCCATTCAATCCGCTGATAAAAATAAAGTTTGAATACTTTGCTCCACCCATTCCTGGTATACTTTTTGCTGTTTGATAAACAGCTTTTCTTTCAGCAGACGAAAGGGCATCAACAGACCAAGCTACATATCGGTTGCCTTTCTTTGCAATTACGATTGATTTTTCTGAGACATCATTCTGAATATTCAATTCATTACAGGAAGTATTCTGCTCCAACCGTCTCCTGCTTGCGGCGGAATAAAACTTACAGAAGGATCAACATGGTTTTCAAGTACTTCAGCATAATTAGCAACCGGATCCTCAACAACAGCAAACATATAAGCATTTCCGCTATTGTCGAATAACGCTTCACCGGAAATATCAAAGAATGTTTCCCATTTACCATTACTTTGCTGTGTTACAATTTTTGTCATGAGTGGCGCTACAGAAGTGTCTAAAGTTCCAACATACTTAAACAACTTAACTGTAATAGATTGCGGCCTCATCAAAACACTGTCAGCGTCATCAATCCAAATTTTTTCAAACGGAATAATAACACTACCCTCTTCGGTTGTTATACTTATAGAACTTGTACCTGATCTTTTTTCCGATCCTTTTGCAAATATTGTCATCGGCAATAACGTAACCAGCATTACAAGCGAAACAACCATTGTAAGAAATCGTTTAGAAAACTTTCTGCATTTTTTCTTCATTTTGCTCACCTTCCTCGTTTTCTTGATTTTAGTATATCAGGCTTTGGTCACACATCGGTAACAACCACTTCCTGTTTTAAAATAATTTTGTTACCGAGATTTGACCGGACAGATTCATCTACTAAAAAGTAGATGATTACTTTAATTAGTATACCCACTTTCGGTCACATTTCAGTCATACCAAATAAAAAAAAAGACGGTTTTATCCGTCTTTTTTTATTCAACTATTTCTATTATCGTTCCGGAACCTGTGGAAGACTATCAAATCCTCTTTGCAAATCTTCATCAGTCGGAATATAGTCATTCATTTTTCCTTCCAGGAACGAAGTATATGCAGTCATATCAAAGTATCCGGTTCCAGTTAATCCAAACAGAATGGTTTTTGCCTCTCCGGTCTCCTTGCAGCGAAGTGCTTCATCCATTGCTGCACGGATTGCATGTGCAGATTCCGGCGCCGGAAGAATGGTCTCATGCTTCGCAAAGAAAGTGGCCGCTTCAAACACTCTTGTTTGCTCTACCGATACCGCGCTCATATAGCCGTCATGATAAAGCTTTGAAAGAATCGGAGACATTCCGTGATAACGCAAGCCGCCCGCATGATTGGCAGAAGGGATAAACCCACAGCCAAGGGTATACATTTTTGCCATCGGAGTAATCTTTCCGGTATCACAAAAATCGTATGCATATTTACCGCGGGTAAGTGAAGGACAGGAAGCCGGTTCTACCGCTATAATCTGCGGATCAGCTTTTCCGGTCAACTTGTCCTGCATATACGGAGCAATTAAGCCGCCCAGATTTGAACCGCCGCCGGCACATCCGATTACCACATCCGGATATTCTCCTAAAATATCCATGGCTTTTTTAGCCTCCAGACCAATAATAGACTGATGGAGTAAAACCTGATTGAGAACAGATCCGAGAACGTAACGGCATCCTTCTGTAGAAACAGCTTTTTCAACTGCCTCTGAGATGGCGCATCCAAGGCTGCCGCCGGTATTTGGATCCTTCGCTAAAATTTCGCGTCCAACCTTTGTGGTATTGCTCGGACTTGCAATAACATTTGCGTCAAACGTCTGCATTACCGCTTTACGGAAGGGCTTTTGCTCATAGGAAACCTTTACCATAAACACTGTCAGATCAAGTCCGAAATAAGAACAAGCTTCGGAAAGAGCAGTCCCCCACTGACCGGCCCCCGTTTCGGTAGTCAGACTGGTCAGCCCCTGATCCTTTGCATAATACGCCTGCGCAATCGCCGAGTTCAGTTTATGACTGCCGGAAGTATTGTTTCCCTCAAACTTATAGTATATCTTTGCGGGCGTTCCAAGTGCCTTTTCCAGATTGTATGCACGACAAAGCGGAGACGGACGATAAATTTTATACATTTCCTGAATTTCTTCCGGAATATCAATATAACGAGTTTCAGAATCCATTTCCTGGTGAGCCAATTTTTTACAGAAAACAGGATAAAGATCCTCTTCGGTTGCGGGCTTCATAGTAGCCGGGTTAATCATCGGATCCGGCTGCTCTTTCATATCAGCCCGCAGGTTATACCATTGTTTGGGCATTTGCTCCTCGGTCAAATAAAGTCTGTGTGGAATGTTCATTTTTGTTCACCTTTCCTCCTCCATTTCGGAAGGAGTCCTTTCCATAAATTTCGCCGATTGGCGTTTTGAATGTTTAGGGACAAAAGCAACAAAAAAAGCTTTTGTCTCAGTTTTCACTGGGACAAAAGCTTCACACTTCTGCGGTACCACCCTAATTGACACGAACGTGCCCACTCACTCCACATACGAATATATGCGCTTCCTTGATAACGGGTGAAGATCCCGTCAGGCACTACTAAGAAAAACTTTTCGTCCTGCCCTCATAAGTCCATTCAGCCAAATAGTTACTGTCGCTTCACACCACCCAGCGACTCTCTGAAAGCACATTCTAAGGCCTACTCTTCTTATTCAACGGTTTCGGTTATGCCTTTATTATATTTACTTCTTTTGAAATTGTCAATACTCTATTTTCAAAAAAAATATCGAACCGGGGTTATCATAGTAGTTCTACACCCTGCCAAAGCATCATAGAGCACATCATTTTCAGTTAATAAAGCTTACGCGCGTTTCCGCTAACTCCACGAAAATACAGAGAAAATCCCCCCTTAATTACCGACAAAAAGCGATTGCACTCGATATCGTCTAATTTTAAAAGCGGTACAATCCATTTTAGAATTGTACCGCTTTTATACAACGATTTTTATACTGTTATGCTTCCGTTACCGGAGTTTTTGCCTTTTTAGAGTGCCGATACAAAATCAACAGTGCGGCAATTAACAATACAGCGCCAACAATCAATGCAAGCCAACCATTCTGGGTAAAGCCGGCCAAGACGTAACCGACAAAGCAACACGCCGCTACCAACAGCGCATAGGGCAGCTGGGTAGACACATGATCGATGTGATTACAGTTCGCACCGGTGGATGCAAGGATAGTTGTATCAGAAATAGGCGAAATATGGTCGCCGCAAACAGCACCGGCCAGAATTGCGGATACGGCAAACAGCACCGGCCAGAATTGCGGATACGGTGAGGATTAAAAGCTGAGTCTCAACCCCGCCAAAGATCGCAATCGCAATCGGAATTAAAATACCAAATGTTCCCCAAGAAGTACCTGTTGCAAATGCAAGTCCAAGCGCGATTAAGAAGAATGCAGCCGGCAAAATAGTTGTAGCAAGAGCGGTTTCCTGAACAAAGTTGCTGACAAACCCACCAGCATTCAGATAACTCTCACCGCAGATACCGCTCAAAGTCCAAGCAAAGGTAAGAATTAAGATTGCAGGGACCATCGCCTTAAATCCTTCGGTTAAGCTTTCTGCAAATTCTTTAAAAGTAATAACCTTACGCGGGATATACAGAAAGAAAATTGCAATGATGGTGAAAAACGAACCGAATACAAGCGAGAGAGAAGAATTGCAGTTTGCAAATGCATCAATGATATTCGCACCATTCAAAATGCCGCCGGTATACAGCATTGCAGAAATACAAAGAACAATCAAAACCGCAATCGGTATAATCAGATCAAATACTTTTCCTTTTCTCGGCTTTTCGTCCGCATTAACAGCAGAAGCGGTAAACTCTTCATCACCCTGATGAGTATCGTTATACCGTTTCATCGCCCCGAAATCAAAATTAAAGACAATCAGGAAAACAACCATCAAAATTGTGAGGAGGGCGTAAAGGTTATATGGAATTGTTTGTAAGAAAAGGCTGAAACCGTCAATATCGCATCCTTCCGGCAAGCTTGAACCAACGGCAGCCGCCCAACTGGAGATCGGGGCAATAATACAAATCGGTGCTGCGGTTGCGTCGATAATATACGCAAGCTTTGCACGGGAGATACGATGCCGATCTGTAACCGGTCCCATAACAGTTCCGACAGTCAGACAGTTAAAGTAGTCGTCAACAAAGATGAGAACACCGAGCCCGGAGGTTGCCGCAAGTGCACCGCGCTTACTTTTAATGCTTCGCGATGCCCAGTTTCCATATGCACGCGATGCGCCCGATTTACTCATCAAGGCCACAATCATACCTAGTAGCACAAGGAAAATGATGATGTTGGTGTTTCCTCCCACTTTTTCACTCATAATGGTAAAAGTGGTTTCCAATGCGTCCAACGGGTGAAAGTTTGTATAAAACAGTGCGCCGGACAAAATACCGATCAGCAATGAGACATAAACCTCTTTGGTGATCAGTGCAAGGACAATTGCAATGACCGGTGGGACAAGAGCCCATATTGTTGCCTCCATGTTTTTTCCTTCCTTTTCTTTTATTTGCGCTGCAAAACAAATCGCAACAATTTATCTTTTTACCGCTTCTCCGATGGCGGAGCCCGCCAAACGGTAGGTTGTCCACTCATCCATTGAGATTGCTCCCATTCTTCGGTAAAAATTAATAGACGGAGTGTTCCAATCTAAGCAGGTCCATTCCATGCGCTGACATCCTCGTCGCTCGGCCTCTGCCGCTACCGCTTGAAACAAAGCCTTTCCGATCCCCAGACCGCGTTTATCCGGATCCACAAACAAATCCTCTAAATAAAGCCCGGTTCGTCCGATAAAGGTGGAAAAATTCTCAAAGAAAAGCGCAAAGCCCACCGGTTCTCCTTCGTACTCGGCGAGAAACACCTGCGCAGCGTTACGGTCAAAGACAAATTCTTCCAGTGTTTCTACCGTAGCGACCACCTGATCAGACATTTTTTCATACTCGGCAATCTTTTTAATAAACGACAAAACAAGGGCCGCGTCCTCTTTTTTGCGCGGTCCGAATTACCAGTTGCGGATTCAAGGGAAAGCCTCCAAATTGTTCACGATTTCTTAATTATTTATAGGATAGCAGAAAAAGCGCCGAAATTCAACCAAAAATGCAAAAGCTGTTGATTTCTACAAAAAACGGTTTCGGTATTTGTAAGTTTTTGCAAGTTTTCCATCTTAATATTGCATTTGATAATCATATCTTCTTATTTCAAAAATCAAGCCGATTGATCCGGCTGAGATCAATCGACTTGACAGATTTACTTTTACCAAAACCGTTTATTGCATTTTATCCTCGCAGAGCTTAATAATTCCAGCCCTCTAAATAGCTTCTGGTATTGTCGAACATCTGGCGGAACAGCTTTTGTCCGTCGTCAAGGCTAAGTGTCATCTGCGGATCCGCCATAAAAGTAGAAAACGCGAGATCAATATCACGATTTAAAACAGCATTCAGAGTATTCTCCTGATTAATCACATGGGGCATAATCAGCGCGTTTACATTGCCCGGAATTTCGCCTGCCTGGATAGGAGCGATATAATCACGTCCGAACAAAGCGTTTGTCTCAACAACTGCTCCCATCGGAAGATTTGGAATCTGCCCCTGATTCGGGATGTTTACATTACTGATCATATTGCCGAGCCCAAGCAGAGATTTCATCAAAAGATGTCCTTCTTCTCCGGAGCCGCTCAAAGAAATTTTTTCTTTTCCGGAGCGAAGATCCTCACTTCGCTCGAGCCGTTTTTTCAGATCCTCTACCCTCCAGTCAACAGTAGTCAATCCAAAGCCCCATTTGTGCGCGGTCTCAGCATCTTTTAAATACCACGGCGGCAAAAATTCAGAGAGATGACGGTCTCCGGCCGCCGCCATAATGCCATAACGAAGAAACAAATCAAATTTTACGCGTTGTGAACAGGCAAATGTATTATTCATCCAGTTATCATCTTTTCCGCGCATATAACCGGTTTCGTAATACTTTTCTGCGAATTTCCGGTAGAGAGGGAACAAGTCCATCCCTTTATAAGATGCACGATCAATCCATGTGAAATGGTTAATACCCAAGACGTTTACGTCAATCTCCTGACGGGCTACTCCGGAAACGCCACACATTTCTTCTACCATAGCGGCAAGCATTTTCTGCGTTCCAAACACTTCATGACAACAGCCGAACGCTTTGATGTTCGGAAATATTTTATATAGTGTGCGCACGCAAAGTGTCATGGGATTTGTGTAGTTAATCACCCAAGCGTTTGGCGCATAATCGCGGATTGCTTCGGCAATGGTGACGTACATCGGAATCGTGCGCATTGCGCGGAAAAAACCGCCGGGCCCGACTGTATCTCCGACCGACTGGTAAATGCCGTATTGCTCAGGTGCATGAACATCGGAGCGCATTTCTTCAAACGTTCCGGGCAGGATTGAAATCACAACAAAATCCGCTCCGGCTAAAGCCTCTTTAAGACTGTCCGCAACTTCGTACTTCCATTTTGAAACAGCATCGGGATGCGTGGAAATTTTATCGCCGATTACTTTATTGTGCTCGGCCGCTTCCCGGTCGATATCATAAAGCTTTATGATCCCTTCAAGCTGGGAATCGGTTGCGAGATCGGTCATAAAGCCCCATGCCCAGCCGCGTGATCCTCCGCCGATATAAGCAACCCGCAGTTGTTTGACTGCATTTTTTTCGTATCTCATCAAATCCATTCCTTTCCCTGTTTCGCCTTAAAAGCCAAAATATTTTTTTGCGTTATAATATGAAATTCCCTCAATGATTTCCTTTAACTGTTCCCGATCATTCGGATATTCCCCGTTTTCAACCCAGCCTCCGATCAAATTACAAAGAATGCGGCGGAAATATTCATGCCGGGTATAGCTTAAAAAGCTTCTGGAATCGGTCAGCATTCCAACGAAGTTGCCCAGAACCGAAAGATTTGCAAGGCTGGTCAGCTGTGCCTCCATTCCGGTTTTAGTATCGTTAAACCACCAGGCCGCACCATGCTGCAATTTTCCGGCAGCCTCTGTCCCCTGAAAACACCCGATCACGGTACCGATTGCCGCGTTGTCATTCGGATTCAGAGAATAGATAATGGTTTTAGGAAGACTGCTCTCGTGGTCCAGCATATCCAAAAAGCGGACAAGCCCCTCTGTTCCGGAAGTCGTGCCGATACAGTCAAAGCCGGTATCCGGACCGAGCTTTTCATAAAGCGCCGTATTGGCATTGCGAAGCGTGCCATAATGAAGCTGCATAACCCAGCCGCGCTTTGCGTATTCTCTGCCAAGCCAGCACAAAACCGCATATTTATACTCGTCAATTTCCTGCCTCGAAAGGGATTCTCCACAGAGCGCTTTCCTCATAATTGCATCAACCGTCTTTTCCGGCGCAGGCGCATAAATGACGTCGTTCAAGCCGTGATCGCTTGCACGACATCCCATGGAATCAAAAAAGTCAAGCCTTCTATCAAGTGCCGTTTGCAGATCGGCAAAATTCTCAATATTAACCCCGGAAACCTGTGAAAGCCGTTTTAAATAAGATGGGAATTCCGGCTTTTCCAGATTCATTGCCTGATCCGGACGCCACGCGGGAAAAACATCCGTTTTAAAGGAGTCATCCTCTCGAATGACTTTATGCCACTTAAGATCGTCTGCCGGATCATCAGTGGTGACGATTGTAGTAACACCCGAACGCTCAATAATTTTTCGCACGCTCAATGTTTTAAGCGTTTCATTACAGAGATTCCAAACCTCTTCGGCAGTATCGGCATTTAAAATTCCATTGTATCCAAAATACCGTTTCAATTCCAGGTGTGTCCAATGATAAAGAGGATTACCGATTGCCTTCGGCAGCGTCTCGGCAAAGCGCTGGAATTTAATCCGATCGCTTGCAGAGCCGGTGATTTCTTCTTCCGGAACACCGTTTGAACGGATCATTCTCCACTTATAATGATCACCACCCAGCCAAACCTGCGCAATATTATCAAATACACGATCTTCGGCGATTTCCTGCGGATTGATATGACAATGATAATCAATCACCGGTAACGACTCGGCATAATCATGAAATAATTCTCGTGCGGTCTTGCTCTGCAGCAAAAATTCTTCATCTAAAAATGGGTTCATTTAATTGCCTCCTTTTGATGCTTCAATCGTTGAAAGGTTTCTCGTTCCACAAGCTTTGCAGAAACAATGGTTTTATTGGGAGCTTCTTCGCCCTTTAAAAGACGAAGAAGCAATCCGACAGTAAAAGGGCACAAAGTATCCAGCATATTATCAACGCTGGTTAACGAGGGAGTCGCACATTCTGCGAGAAGAGAGTTGTTAAAGCCAATGATCGGCATCGTTATATTCATCTGCTGCAAAGCTTTTTGAGCACCTACGGCAAGCAAATCCTCCGAAGTCATCACCGCATCAAATGGGATCGCTTCGCGAAACAATCTCAATACCGCCTGCTTTGCACTCTCTAAAGATTTTTCAACTCGAACAGCCAATGCATTATCCCATAAAAGCCCACAGTGTTCAAGACCGTCTCGATATCCGTCGAGCTTTTGAAAACCGCTGGATGTCAGTGCATCATACAAGTAAAGAATTCGATGGCAACCTTGCTCATAAAGCGCCGATACATTTTCCATTACTGCGCCGTGTTCATCACAGACAACGCAGCTAATGCCCGGAAATTCGGCAAGTCCGTTGATGATAAAAAGCGGAACATTTTTCGCAGCTTCTTCCAGATGGGAATTATCCACTTTTTCTTTAAACGCAGAGCCAATCAAAATAACCGCGTCCACCCGCTTTTCTAAAAGCATTTGAAGTGACTTTTTCTTATCTTCAGGCTGGGTTCCGGTACAGTAAAGCAACACATCAAAACCCTTTTGATGAAGCTCCTTTTCAAGAATAGAAACTGCTTTTGCATAATAAATATCCGAAACATCGGTACAAAGCAGGCCGATCATCCGTATAGAATCAAGTCCCAGTCCGCGTGCAAAAATATTCGGCGTATATTTTTCTTCTTTCATAACAGCCAAAACTTTTTTTCTGGTTTTTTCACTAACGTTTTTTCCACCGTTAAGAATTCGGGACACAGTGGCAATTGAAACACCGCTTTTTTCTGCAATATCATAAATGGTCATATATTTCATCCAATCTTCCGTAGTAGTTTTTGCCATTAATCGCTAACGGAGTAACTAACATCTTTCTTATTGTATAACCCGATTGCTTTTATAAAACACTTGCTCCAAACGTAAGAGCTTACAAAATAATAGTATCCGGTTTGTTTAAAAAATTCAAGTAGTTCTCTAAAAGCAAAAATAAAATTGACATTTTTTTTAAAGCTGTTACAATTCTGATTGTAAGCACTTACAATCAGAAGGAGGATGTATTATGAAACTGATCCAAGAGCAATTTCACTCTCAAAAACGCCCGATAAAAATGATTCAATTCGGCGAAGGAAACTTTTTACGCGCTTTTGTGGATTATATGATCGATTGTGCCAATGAGACCGGACAGCTTGATTGCGGAATTGCTGTTATCAAGCCGATCCCTGCCGGAAATCTTGATGTTTTTCATCGGCAGAATAATCTATACACCGTGTCTTTACGCGGAAATAAAAACGGAGTCGCATCTGTAGAAAATCGTGTGATAACCTCCATTCAATGCGTTTACGATTGTTACGGCGATTATGACGCCTACCTGAAGCTGGCGGAGCTTGAAACGCTGGAATTTGTCGTTTCGAATACAACAGAAGCAGGTATTGTTCTAGACGAATCCGATTCGCTCGATGCCTATCCGCCGAACACTTATCCGGGCAAGTTGACCCAGTTTCTCTGGCATCGATATCAGACTTTTCAAGATGACTTATCCAAAGGACTTGTCATCCTGCCGGTAGAGCTGATCGAACGAAACGGGGAAAAACTTAAAGAATGCGTTCTGCGGCTGGCCGAAGTCTGGGCACTCAGTGAAAGCTTCACAGAATGGGTAAAAGCGTCTTGTGTTTTCTGCTCCACCTTGGTTGACCGAATTGTCACCGGCTATCCCAAAAAGAATGTTGAAGCGCTCTGGGAAGAGCTCGGCTACAGGGATGATCTTGTGGATACGGCAGAACCGTTTGGCCTTTGGGTCATAGAAAGCGAACGCGACATTTCAGCACGTTTCCCTCTTGATAAAGCCGGGCAGCCGGTTTTATTCACAGATGATCAACGCCCGTACAGAGAACGCAAAGTGCGGATTCTCAACGGTGCACATACTTCTACTGTACCCGCAGCGTTTTTGGCGGGGAAAAATATTGTACGAGAAGCCATGCAGGACTCACTGATCCGCACTTTTATGGAGCGTGTGGTATTCAACGAAATCGTCCCAACCGTTCCTCTTCCCCGAAATGAAGCCGAAACCTTTGCAAAAGGGGTTTTTGAGCGGTTTGAAAATCCTTTTGTCGATCACGCGTTGCTCTCAATCACCCTGAATTCCGTTTCCAAATGGAAAGCAAGAATTTTTCCTTCTTTCCGAGACAGCTACCACGCAAATAAAAAGCTTCCTCCCCTTCTCACTTTCTCTTTTGCCGCTTTACTTGCTTTTTACAGTAGCGGAACTTCAAAAGACGGAAAATGGATGGGGCAACGAAACGGCGAGTGGTATCAAATTTCAGACGATGAGAGCGTCCTTAACTTTTTCCGGGATAACAGCGAAAAATCTGCCATGGATCTTGTTTCCCTCGCCGCCTCCAGAACCGATTTCTGGGGCGAGGATTTAACCTGTTTCCCCGGTTTTACACTAAAAGCCGGAGCCTATCTTAAAAAGATCCGTGAACAGGGGATTAAAGCTGCAATGAATGCCGTTTTAGAAGAAGAGGAAAAGGTATGAAACAGGCAATACAAATTCATCCGAACGATACGGTAGCGGTTGCTCTGACCGATCTGAACCGAGGAAGCAGCTTTATGATAGACGGTCAGAATATTATTCTTTGCGATGACGTAAAAGCAGGGCATAAAATCGCCTTAAAAGATATTAACCCCGGAGAACGTATATTGAAATACGGCTATCCGATCGGAACTGCCAAAGTTCATATTTCAAAGGGAAGCTTCATTCACAGCCACAATCTGAGATCCTCTTTAGGAGAGCTGCTTGATTATCAGTATCATCCGGATTTTCAGGACGATTGTTCTCTCAAAGCACCAAATGCTTCCTTCTATGGCTATCGCAGGTCGGATGGCCGGGTAGGAATTCGAAATGAGATTTGGATTATTCCGACCGTTGGCTGTGTCAATGCTATCGCAAAAGAAATTGAACAGCAATCTCAGCAATATAAAAAAGTGGAGATTGATGGGATTTACAGCTACAATCACCCTTACGGCTGTTCCCAGCTCGGAGAAGATCAACGGATGACCCAAAAATTCCTTTCCGGGCTAATTCATCATCCAAATGCCGGAGGCGTTCTTGTTTTGGGACTCGGTTGTGAAAACAATAATATTCCGGAGTTTAAAAAAGTTTTGGGAGCTTATGACGAAAACAGAATTCGCTTTTTAAACTGTCAGGATTGCGAAGATGAGCTCGCGGAAGGAGTCGCCCTTGTCAAAGAGCTTTGTGAGCTCGCCTTAAAGGACAAAAAGAGAGCTTTGTTCCGCTCGTGAACTGATCGTCGGGCTCAAATGCGGCGGCTCGGACGGATTTTCCGGAATTACGGCAAATCCGCTGATCGGAGCTTTTTCAGATCGCTTAACCGCAGACGGCGGAAGCGTATTGCTCACCGAAGTACCGGAAATGTTTGGTGCCGAACAACTTTTGATGAACCGCTGCCGAAATAAAACGATTTTTAACAAAACGGTAAAGCTGATTAACGACTTCAAATCCTACTTTATGCGATATGGCGAACGGATAGACGAAAACCCCTCTCCGGGAAACAAGGCAGGAGGAATCACCACTCTGGAAGAAAAGTCGCTCGGTTGTGTACAAAAAGCGGGTACTGCCATTGTAGAAGGTGTTCTTTCTTACGGAGAACCCGCTACCGTTAAGGGGTTGTCCCTATTGCAAGGGCCAGGAAATGATCTGGTTGCTTCCTGTGCGTTGGCTGCTTCAGGCGCTGTAATGGTTTTATTCACCACCGGCCGGGGCACCCCGTTCGGATGCCCGGTTCCGACCTTAAAAATCGCCAGCAACACCCCGCTTGCTCAAAAAAAGAGTCATTGGATTGACTACGATGCCGGACAACTGTTAAATGAACAATCCTTTGATATACTGGCGGATGATTTTTACGATTTTGTCTTGCGTGTAGCGTCCGGAAAAATAAAAGCCAGGGCTGAAAGGCTTGATAAACACGATCTTTCTATCTTTAAAGACGGCGTAACATTATAAAATGTGTTCCGTTTATGTTTTGGCGGATCGCATTAAAAATTCAATATTTAAGCCGTGAAGGATCGGATTAAATTTATTTCTGCTTTTATTGCCTATTCGATATTGCTCCAAGATTTTATGGCAGGGGATTTTTAACGCAGTAAAACGCCGTGTGCGGTATAACCGCACACGGCGTTTTATTCTTTTAATTGCAATTTCCTTTATTCTCAACCAATTTCAAAAAGTCTTCCTTCAACATTGGTTTTCCGAACAAATAGCCCTGGGCAAGTTCAAATCCGCACTGAATCAGAGCAGCCTCCTGCTCTATCGACTCTACCCCTTCGCACAACACCGTATAATTGAGCTGCTTTAGCATATTAACCAATTGACTGAGGAATCTGCGCCCACGAGAGGACCGGGAACAGCTGACTATAAACATACGATCGACCTTAATCACATCGACAGGGATATCGACGATGAGATTGAGGATAGAATAGCCCGCTCCCAGATCGTCAATTGAAGTACGAAATCCCTCTTCGTGCAGATCACGGACCATTCGAAGTACACTCTCCGGATCCTGTGCAAATGCGCTTTCTGTAAGCTCAAACTCTAACAACGAATGATCAATTTGGTACTGATCCACCATGTTCTTAATTTCATCAACGCGCCCTGTGATTTGCGCATTAAGGCAGCTTAAGTTAACAGAAATCGGCAATAAATCCCTGCCGCTTTCCTTTTCCTGATTCAACAGCCGCAGCACCTGTTCGAGCATATAATCATCCAAACGCGTAATCGACCCATTTTGCTCAAACAGCGGAATAAACCAATCCGGCGCCAAAATTCGCCCATCCGGATAATTCCATCGAACCAGCGCTTCCGCTCCGACAATCGTTTCATTCGGAAGCGCAACCTTAGGCTGTAAATAAACCTGAAACTCTTCATGTACCAGCGCATAATCCATACGGTTGACCAGTTCGTTTTCAAATGAAAGCTTCTGCGCAGTCATGCTATCATAAAAAACCACTGCCGAAGGCTGCATCTGCAACGCATTTTTCCGCGCTACATTTGCGCGATCAATCATCAGCGAAATATTGTGATCTTCCGGTTCAACAAGGTAGACCCCTGTGCGAATCATCAGCCTGATCACGCCGTATTTTTCATTTTGAATTTTACAAAAACGGGCAAGAGATTTATTTATTTTCTCTTTGAGTTTCTCCGAATCGTTATATTCAGTCAGCCCGACAAAATAGTCGCCGGAAATTCTTCCGAGAAGCAAACTAGGAATTTCCTTTTGCCTCTGTAAATAATTTGCAAGACTCTGCAGCAAAACATCGCCTTCGTGGTAACCAATCAAACGATTGATATATTTAAACTCACGGATATCGGTATAAAGGACGGCGAAGCGGCTCTTTTTATTTTTAGCAATAATTGATGCCGCTTTTTTCTTAAAAGCTTCCAGATAAAGCAATCCTGTCAGCTCATCATGCGTCATCTTGTAGTCCATCTCTTCAATGGTATCGCTGATTTTTATATGGCTTACTAAATGAGAGGAAATAATTTTGGTAATCTCCCAAAGCAGCTGTAGCGTTTCGGTTGACCAAACCCGATTATGCTCCGTATCCTCATAAGCAATTAATCCCAAAGAATTGTTATCGACACGAAGCTCAACAATACATACGGAGTAATTTTCATTTACACCGCAAAGGCGCTGCGTTTCTTCCGAAAACTGCCTCATTGTATCCTGGTTCAGAATAAAATATTGTTTTTCGTTGAGAATTTCATAAAACTTTTCCGTATCCTGAGAAGAAAAACGAACATATTTATCCCGATTCACATTTTGAGCCGAATCGCTCACCCACTGACAGGGAGAATATTTATCGGACAACGTATACAACGTGATTCTGTCCAGACGAAATCTGCGTCCCAATGTCGCAAATAAAACGTCGATCGCCGTTGTAATATCGCCCGATTTTTCAAAAATTTCCAGCGTGAAATTAACGAGACTATCGTCAGGATCCTTAAACTGCATATAAGAAGACTGGTCAAACAATCGATCCGTTTTCCGTTCTTCTTTCAGCCGCATTCCTCTTTGATAAAGAAAAACACTATTTTCCCCTTTGGCCTTCGATGCCTCAAGAGCAGTATCAGCACAACGAAAAAGCGTTTCGTATTTGCGCGAAAACAAGGTGGATGCAAGTCCAATGTTGCATCCCAAAGAATCCTCAGCTGCTTGATCTAAATTAAAATTCCTGATCATCTTGAGCATATCATCGGTCCGCTCAGACGCTTCATCCAAAGACGAATCGGATGAAAAAAGGATAAACTCTTCTCTGCTGAGTCGTCCGAGTATATCGCCGTGTTGACACATTTTTTGAAGCTTGTTGGCAATACTGATTAAAACACTGTATGCAAATAAGCTTCCGAATTTTTCAGTAATACGATCAAACTGCCCCAACCGTAAAATAAAAAGCGTGCCCTCTTGATTCTTGGAAAAGCGTCCGAGCATTTCAGAAGCTTGACGCTGAAACTCATTCGGGGACATAAGTCCGGTAAGCGAATCATGGCGGACTCTTTTTTGTCCTTTATCATCGCCCTCTAACGTGACATCCTTTATTGTGCCGATTGTCCGAACCGGCTCTCCCGCACTGTCACAGAATAAGGCAGAGCTGATCACGACCCAATACCATCCGTCATTTTTCATCAAAAAGCGTGTAACCCGCACCTGGGCTTCCTTCTCTTTTCCGGAAAAGACATTCCACGCACGCTCAACGCCATCTTTGTGAACCTGTCCCAAACTGAAAAGGCTCTCTTTAAAATTTAGAAGTGTGGATTCACGCCTTGTTTCGTCAACCTGATTCCCTTCGTGGAAAATATATTTCAGACTGTCTTCTTTAAAATCGTATTCAAAAAGGACACTGGTAATACTTCCGAGAGCAATTTGATATCGACTCTGAGCAAGCCGAAGCTGTTCGACCGTATTTTTCAAAGAAGTGATATCGGTTAAAATGCTGTTAATTTTTGTAGCACCGGTAGCGTCTGTAAACTTTCTGCCGGAATCCATCACCCACATAAGGCTTCCGTCTTTTTTGCGAATCCGATATTCCGCTTTATATTCATTTCCTTTAGAGAAACAGGCCTCTACCTGCTCTTTTGCGCTCTGCAAATCCGGCGGATAAATCGCTCCTGTCGCGGAGCCGCCGCTCATTTTTACAAACTCATCCTTGGTATAACCAAGCATTGTGCAAAGCTCTTCGCTCACATAAAAATAGGAGTACGTTTCATCATCGTTACTCCCTTTAAGTCCCGCATTAATGCTTTGGGTTACCATATCAAGAACTTCGTCTTTCTCGGTCAATAGTTCAGCCAATTGTTTCGAACGTTGTTCACCGGTATCGGGAGGAAGGGCGCCTCCTGTAATTCCCCATGAATTAGAAACGTGGATATGACACATTCTGAATTCTCCGTCATCTTCCCTACGATAAACCAAGCTGATCCGTCTGGGAACTCTTTCGGACTGATTGTCATCTATAAAGGTTACATAAAACTGGCCTGCTATAACTGCATAATTATAAGCGGATTCCACCAGAATATAATCCTCTTCCGACACACGACATTCAGGAGCAATCTTTGTCCAAAGCGAAAAATAATTCTCAACGCCTTTGATCCCGCTAATTGTAGTATTCACTCCGGGACCAATCCAGACAACGTTATTACTCATATGTGTAGTGATTTTCTTAATATCTTTCTCCTGATAAAAAAGCGTAACCACTTCTTTAGCCATTTCAATAAACGAGTTGTCAGACATTTTATCCATGTCTCCTTATAAATCATAAAAGCCGAAAGTGCTTTTGGCTTTATTCGACAAATAATTACTGTTGCATACAGTCACTATATCATAAAATTTGTTGTGGTTCAAGCGAAAGGCCCTTTTTTATGACCAGCAATTCACTTTCTTCGTTGTTGACCTCTAAAAAGCCGAATGGTATGATAGAAACAGACAAAAGGTGGTGAAAACCAATGCAGGGAATGCTTGAAAATATCATAATAGACAAACGTAAATTAACCATTTACAGACCGGCTACCTCCTTGCACTGTCCGGCAGTCTATTGCCTCGCCGGAGCAGATCTTGAGGGTTTTATTTCGGAAATGGCCGATTTTTTGGAGCCTTTATTTTTTAAGAAATGCCCGCCTTTTTTCATCATATTGGTTCCGCCGGTATCCTGGGATCTTGATTACACACCGTGGCCCGCCCCACCGGCAGCCGGGCGAAGCGAGCCATTCGGCGGCGGAGCAGACGCTTTTTTAGACTGGCTGACCGACTCTGTTAAGCCCTATCTTGAACATGCTCTTCCAATCGATTCCCGTCCCGAACAGACCGGCCTTGTCGGTTACTCTTTAGGGGGACTCGCCGCTTTATATGAAGGGTATCGTTGTGATGCTTTCGGACGAATCGGCTCTGTTTCCGGTTCTTTGTGGTATTCCGATTGGCTCACATATATGAAAACGCACCATCCAATCAACAACGCGCTGCGGGTTTATCTGTCGCTCGGCGCCAAAGAGGAAAGAACAAGCGACCCTATTCTTTCTACAGCCGGAGAAGCGATAAAAGAAGCCAAACGTTTATTGGACAGCCAGCTTGTCTCTCCCTGCCGCCTTGAATGGAACAGCGGCGGGCATTTCAGCAAAATTCCGCAGCGGATAGCCAAAGCGCTTGCCTGGATTATGGAGGGAAAAGCATGATAGCGCTACTGTCTCCCGCACGAAATATGCAGCCGGGCAGTCTGCCGGAGGGATCGCCCACCTCCCCGATGTTTATAAAACAGACAAAACAAATTATAGAAGTTTTAAAAACATGTCAACCCTGGCAGTATGAATCGCTTCTCAAGCTTACGCCGGAGCTTGCTTGGGACGCCTTTGCAAGGCATCAGGATTTTGATTTGTCCCAACCGGGCACCCCTGCGCTGCTCGCTTATCAGGGGCTTGCCTTTTTACACTTAAACGCAAGAGATTTCACCTCTGCTGATTACGACTTTGCCGATCGGCACCTGCGGATTGCCAGTGCTCTGTACGGATTATTAACACCCAAAAACGGCATTCAACCCTATCGATTGGAGCTGCACTGCAAGCTTAAAATAGATGGGCTGAGCCTTTACCGCTTCTGGGGTGATCAAATATATAATGAATTGTTTTCATCCGGAGAACCTGTCATCAATCTCGCTTCTCGCGAGTATGCCAAGCTTGCCGCTTCCTTTCTCCGCCCGAGTGATCCATGGATCACCTGTGACTTTATGACTCCCGTTCGCGGAAAACTAAAAACGCTGCCGTCTTATGCTAAAATTGCAAGAGGAGAAATGGCGCGCTTTATTGTTAAAAAACGCCTTGAGAATCCCGAAGATTTAAAACGGTTTTCAAGGGACGGCTATCGTTTTGCAGAGGGAATTTCCACATCCGGACGCTTTGTTTTTATCCGGCACGGAGAAGTTTAAATACGTATCCTGATTCACCGAAAGCCGTACCCTGACGAAAGAGAACCAAAGCCCAAGTCTTAAAAGATACTATTGCAAGGTAATATCTAAAAACGCCTTGGACTTCATTTGTCTACGTGAACACCCTGCGCCTGACGATAAAGATCCGACACTTTTGCGTCGGATCTGTGCCAACTTATTAACATCTCGCTTTGCTCGACGCTTTAAGGCAAAGGTGCTTTACAGAACACCTCCACCGGTAAAATCGGGGCTCTATATTACTAAAAAGGTACCGCAGAATCAATATCGATTCTGCGGTACCTTTTTTACAATCAAAGTCATCCTGCCATCGATTCGAACTGGCTGTTATACAACGATGCATAAAATCCGTCTTTTGCAAGCAATTCCGCGTGATTGCCCTGCTCTATAATGTCGCCATCCTTCATGACAAGGATCATATCAGCATCCCGGATGGTGGAAAGACGATGTGCAATGATAAAGCTGGTGCGGCCTTTCATCAGATTTTGCATAGCCTTTTGAATTCTCACCTCAGTACGGGTATCTACCGAACTGGTTGCCTCATCCAGAATCAAAACGGCCGGATCGGACAAAATAGCACGAGCAATGGTAAGAAGCTGCTTTTGCCCCTGAGAAATATTGCTTGATTCCTCATTGAGTTCCATCTGATAGCCGCCCGAAAGCGTACGAATGAAATGATCAGCATGAGCAGCTTTTGCTGCGGCAATTACTTCCTCATCAGTTGCATCAAGACGGCCATAGCGAATATTTTCCATAACGCTTCCTTTAAACAGCCATGTATCCTGTAAAACCATTCCGAACGCATCACGGAGATCGCCGCGGGTGAAATCACGAATATCGTGTCCGTCAAGCAAAATGGCGCCCTCATTTACATCGTAGTACCGCAAAAGCAGCTTGACCATTGTTGTCTTTCCGGCACCGGTCGGCCCGACAATCGCAACCTTTTGTCCGGGACGAATTTCGGCGGAAAAATCCTTGATGATAATCTTTTCCGGCGTATAACCAAAACGGACATTTTTAAATTCAACATGCCCCTCAATCTTTTCCGGCTTTACCGGATTTGCGTTTTCTGCTGTTTCTTCCGGTTCGCTTAAAAATTCAAATACACGCTCTGCAGCAGCTGCTGTTTGTTGGAAAACATTCGCGATATTCATCGTCTGGGTAATCGGCTGGTTAAAAAGTCTGACATATTGAATGAATGCCTGTATATCTCCAACCGCAATTTTACTAACCGTAACTCCTCCGAAAAACACAATATCCTGTACAGCGAGAACACCGCCCAAAACACAAACCGCAACATAACCCAGGTTTCCGACGAACTGCATGATCGGCATCATCAACCCTGAAAGGAACTGTGATTTCCAGGCAACGTGGTATAATTTCTCATTTACATTGTCAAATTTTTGAATGCTCTCTGCCTCGCCGTTAAAAGCCTTCATAACATTATGTCCGGCGTACATTTCCTCAACATGACCGTTAACAGCCCCCAGATAGCGCTGTTGATCGACAAAGTAGTTTTGAGAACGCTTTACAATAGCAGAAACAAGTAAAAGCGCAACCGGGATAATAATCAGGGTAACGAGCGTTAGCAGCCAGCTGATGGTGAGCATCATGATTAACACACCGATAATGGATGTAACGGCGGTGATTAACTGCGTCAAACTTTGGTTTAACGAGTTTGAAACAGTATCGACATCGTTTGTTACGCGGGAAAGCACCTCACCGTGAGTACGGGTGTCAAAATAGCTTAACGGCAGGTGATTGATTTTTTCCGAGATTTCTTTACGAAACCGATAGGTCAATTTCATGGAAACGCCGGTCATTAAAAAATTTTGAATATAGGAAAAAGCCGCGCTGAAAAGATAAATTACCAAAAGAAAGATTAAAATAGATCCAACTGCTCCGAAATCAATTCCATCAGAAGTTCCGGCCATTTTTCCCATAACACCGTTAAAAATCTCAGTTGTTGCATTTCCCAATATTTTGGGGCCTATAATGGAAAACACCGTGCTTGCGACGGCAAAAACAAATACAATGATAACAGACGGAAGGTACGGCTTTAAATACCGCAAAAGGGCTTTCATGGTTCCTTTAAAGTTTTTGGCTTTTTCTCCCGGTACGCCCGGCCCGTGTCCTCCCATCGGCCCGTGTCCTCTCACAGGTCTGTTCTTCGGCTGAAAAGACGTATCTTTACTCATGCTTTCAGCTCCTTTTCCGATAATTGCGACTGCGCAATTTCTCTGTAAACCTCACAATGATTCAACAATTCCTGATGCGTGCCAATTCCGGCAACCTCTCCCTCATCCAACACAACAATCTGTTCGGAACCCATAATGGTACTGATTCGCTGCGCAACCACCAGCATGGTGGAATCTCCCGTTTCCTGCTTGAGAGCGCGTCGAAGGGCGGCATCTGTTTTAAAATCGAGAGCAGAAAAACTATCATCAAAAATATAGATCGGCGCCCGCTTTAAAAGAGCGCGTGCAATTGAAAGTCTCTGCTTTTGGCCACCGGAAACATTGCCGCCGCCTTGGGCGATTTCAGAGTCATATTCTGCCTCCTTTTCTTGGATGAAATCAGCAGCCTGAGCAATCTGTGCCGCTTTTCTCACCTCATCGTCCGGCGCATTTTCCTTTGCATACTGCAAATTTGACCGAATAGTTCCCGAAAACAAAACTCCCTTTTGCGGAACAAACCCGATTTTTTCGCGCAGTTCATGTTGGGGAACATCGCGAATATCAACCCCGTCGATCAGGATCTGTCCTTCCGTTATATCGTAAAACCGAACGAGCAGGTGAACAAGAGTGGATTTTCCGCTTCCGGTACTTCCGATAAAAGCAGTCGTCTGCCCCGGTCTTGCCGTAAAATTAATATTTTTGAGCGCCGGTTCGTTGGCATTTGGATAAGTAAACGAAACATTTTTAAATTCAATAACGCCTTTAAAATTTTCCGGAAAATGGAGCGGCTTATTTTTATCAACAATAACCAGATCTGTTTCAAGAACCTCATTGATACGTTCTGCCGAAACGGAAGCACGAGGCAGCATGATAAACATAACCGAAATCATAAGGAATGACATGATAATCTGCATGGCATACTGCATAAAGGCCATCATATCTCCGACTTGTATTTTACCCAGATCAACCTGCCCTGCGCCAATCCAGATGATCAAAAGCTGAACGCCGTTCATAAGGAGCATCATTACCGGCATCATAAAAACCATAATGCGGTTGACAAAAAGGTTCGTTTTTGTTAAATCGCGGTTTACTTCATCAAAACGTTCTTCTTCTCTTTTTTGAGTGTTAAATGCGCGAATGACCATCATACCGGTTAAGCTTTCGCGAGTGACAAGGTTCAATTGATCCACCAATTTTTGAAGCCGTTTAAAGCGCGGAACAGAAAGCGCAAAGATCACCATAACAAGGCCGATTACCACCAAAACCGCAACTGCAATAATCCAGCTTAATCCGGTACTTTTTCCGACTGCTTTAATCACTCCGCCGATTCCCATAATCGGAGCGTAAAAAACAAAACGTAGCGCCATAACAGAGAGCATCTGAATCTGTTGGATATCGTTGGTTGTTCTGGTAATAAGCGACGCCGTTGAAAAGCGGTCAAACTCGGCATTGGAAAATCCTTCCACCTTACGAAAAACATCATGGCGTAAATTGCGCGCTGTCCCGGCTGCAATTCGTGCCGAAAGATATCCCACCAAAATGGTACAGACAGCGCCGAGTAACGCCACCAGCAGCATTATTCCTCCTTCTGTGAGAATGTAGCCGGTATCACCGGATGCTATTCCGTTGTTTACAATATTTGACATATAATCCGGCAGCGCCAGATCAGTCATCGCCTGAATAAATAAAAGGCCGAAAATTACAACAATCAAAAAAGCATACGGCTTAAGAATCTTTATTAATTTCATCATACAGTTTCAAAGCCCCCTCTATCTTTTCGTCTTTCTATTAATACATTATCCCCTTTATGGAGCTTTAAAACTTGAACAAACTTAAAATAAAATAAGAATAAAGCGTGATTTAGGCAGAAGAAATAAAAAGCAACTAACTTTTAGCTGCTTTTCATAAATACATTTCTGTTTTATTTGTTCCAACTGCCAAAAAGCGGATAAATTACCCTATATCGCAGTTTTCTTACTTGAATCTTTGCTAAACCGAATTATAACAGCTCCTTATTGTGCTATCACACTCAACAACATTGCAAAAGCTTTCTTACAATTGACAGGATGTTTCATTTATCGGCGGTTACACATCGATTCAATTTGGCAGGTTTCTCTCAAAGTCCCGGAAACAGAAGAATCAATCCGCTGATTAAAACCGGGTAAAACCCGATCACACAAACCACACGTAAGAGCTGAAAGGTCGTTACTTTAGAGGTATCCGCTCCAAAATCGGCAGCAATCAGAGAAAATTCCGATAATCCACCCGGAGCACAACAGAAAAATGCCGTCGGCAGATTCATATTTGTAAATCGATACAAGCCGAGACTCAACGAAACGCTGATGAGAAAATGTCCAAGTAAAAACAAAATTGCGGGAATGATTGCATCTTTCAGCCCGATAACAGCTGCCAATGTAATCCCCTCTCCGATCAACGCTCCGGAGCAAATTTGCGCTCCGGTTTTTACAGGCAGAGGCAGATATGCATTTCCCCAAAAAATATTCTGTGCCGCTACCCCGATCATCGCAAAAACAAGGGGACCTGCCGGAACACCGAGAAAAAATCCAATCATTCCGCTAATACCACCGACCATTGCAGTAACAAGCGTTTCTTTCCAACTGCGTTTTTTTACAGACATTGAAGCTTGCGGTCGTAACTCTTTTTCTTTTTCATTTGTTGATTTCAAGTTTGCTTCTTGAGGACAACGCTTTTCAAATAATCTGACCACTCGGGTCACAAGCGGCGGAAACAGTGCAATCACCGAAATTAATCGGGTCAACTGCAAAATCGAAACAATTGAGGTATCCGCTCCCATATCAAAGCTGATCAGCGCCATATCCACAACGCCGCCCGGTGCGCAGCAAAACAGAGATGTTACCAGATCATACTTTGTAAAAAAACAGAGTAAAAAGCCCATAACAAGCGTTAAAAAAATAACCGCCGCTACAATAATGACTGCCGGTTTGATCATCTTTTTAAGCGCCAACACATCCTCTTTTCGAATACCAACCCCAATAAACGTTCCTGCGATCGCCTGGACAATCACCTTAATCTCAGCCGGAAGAAAAGCCTCCCCCGTAAAAATATTGAGCAACGCAACCGCCGCCAGGGCGCCAATCATAGCGCCTGCCGGAACCTTTAACGCTTTGACCAGAAGCCCTCCTGCAATCGCTGCAAGAATCGTATAAAACAACGGTAACATTTTAAACACTCCTGAATTTTATTTTTTGGAAAAACGAATTGCTTTATTGTTTCATTATAACAGGAAAATATTTTCGTCACTTTGACGGCTTTGCCTTATGCATCTCAAATGTAGCTCATTATTTCAAGCGACTGCTTTTCATATCGTTCGAATTCTTCATATCATAAAGCCGCAATTAATCAATACAATATATAATCAGTATAATACAAAGAAAAAAATCGGTCAACGCAAGCTACAAATCGGAAATCTCCACACCGGTATAATAATGCTTTAGGATCTCATCATATGTTTTTCCGGAACTTGCCATCTCATTTGCTCCGTATTGGCTCATTCCAACGCCATGTCCCAATCCTTTTGTTGTAAAAATATAGCTGTCAGAATCCGTCCGGTATGTTACCTCAAAATTTGCAGAAGAAAGAGAGAGCATGGCGCGCAGCTGAATACCGCTAAGCGTTATATTTCCCGCCTGTAATTCAGTAATTGTACCCGAATCCGACCTCTTTTTAATCTGAAACAATGCCGCTTTGTCCTTTCCCGGTGTGAAATCCGAGTATGCTTTTTTCAGAGCTTGTTCAACTTCCGCACACGTTATCTGTTTCTCGGATCGGTAAGAAGGTGCGTTTTCATCCGCTTTGCTGTCAACCGGGACCAGATAGGCAAACGCATTTCCCCATACAACCTCGGCAGATTCTGTCTTTCCCGATGAGGTTGAATGGAACGCGGCTGCTATCGGCTGATCCTTATAGAGCATTATCTTCCCAATGACTGAATCGACCGCATCACTGCACTTTTTCCAAAGTTCATCTGCTCGATCACCGTACATTTTATTAAACTCCGCGCGGTTAACATAAGCTTGATAATGAGCAGGGTCATCGCTGAAATCCGCTCCCTTTAAGTCGCTGCTTTCCCCTGATTTTTGTATATCACGCATCCGTAACGCATAAGTATGAGCCGCAACCGCTTGTGCCTTGATCGCCTCGACCTCATAGTCCATGGGGATTTCGGCCGCCACAACTCCTTTAATATAATCAGCAGCGGATAGCTCCAATATTTCCCCCGTATTAATCCGCAAAAGCTTAAAGTTGTCTGTTTGTCCGGTATTGCTCCCCTGAGACAAATTCCCATTACCTGTTTCGGACGAATCAACAGTTTGCACAGGATTTATAAAAGCAGTCAGCGGTATGCAAAGCACTGCAAACGAAAATAAAATAAGGTTAAGTAAAATCCGTTTCATAGTTTTCTCCTTTCTTCTTACGAAACTGTTTTTGTCTTAAAATTCAAAAAATTTGTTTTGCTTTAATATTTACTCAAAATTTCAAAAAAAATTGCAAGTTGTATTTTATCTGTATTCATTTTAACAAAACTACATTTGAATCCAGCCTTGACTTAGGGCATAAAATGAATTAAAATAATTTTAACTATTTCATTATTGGTATTAAGTCTTATCGGGCTTGGACCACAGGAGGAACTGCTAATGAATTTGTCGGAAGCGGAATACAAATCCATTGAAACATTATGCGAACGTTTTAAAGAATATAACATCATCGATCCGGAATACTACAAAAAGTATGATGTTAAGCGCGGTCTGCGCAACTCCGATGGAACCGGCGTTGTAGCAGGTGTTACCAGAATCTGCAATGTACATGGATATGTACTGAACGAACACGAGCGCGAACCGATCGACGGGAAGTTAATTTATCGCGGAATTGATATTGAAGACCTGATCAACGGATTCACAAAGGATAACCGCTACGGTTATGAAGAGGTCATTTATCTTCTTCTGTTCGGCGTTCTTCCAAACCGGGTAGAGCTTGACGATTTCACCACAATTTTAAGTTTTTATCGTGAGCTCCCTGAAGGGTTTGCCGAAGATATGATTTTTAAGGCGCCTTCCCGCAATATCATGAATAAAATGGCTCGCTCTGTTCTCGCCCTTTATTCCTATGATGACAACGCGGAAGATCATTCTCTGGTGGCAGAGATGAACAAAGCGATTAAATTGATTGCGCGGATTCCTACCATTATGGTTGATGCCTATCAGGTAAAACGCCGCCATTACGATCACGACAGCATGTACTTTCATCAGTCCAATTTAAACGAGGGATTTGCTCAAAGTATCCTGTCCACCTTGCGAATGGATCGTTCCTATACCGAAGAAGAAGCACATTTGCTTGATTTGTGTCTGGTTCTTCACGCAGAACACGGCGGCGGCAACAACTCCACCTTTACCTGCCGTTCTCTCACCTCAACCGGAACCGATGCTTACTCAGCTTATGCGGGTGCAATCAGCGCTTTAAAAGGGCCTCGCCACGGTGGTGCAAACATTAAGGCCGCGGAGATGTTAGAGTGTTTTAAAGAAAACATTACAAATTATATGGATGAAACCGAAATCGGTTCTTTTATCGAAAAGGTAATTGATAAGGAAGCCGGTGACGGAAGCGGATTGATTTATGGAATGGGACATGCCGTCTATACAAAATCCGATCCGCGCGCGGTTATCTTAAAAAAGTACGCGAAAAAAATGGCAGAGGGAACAGAATTTGAACGTGATTTCTGCCTGCTTGAATCGATAGAGAAGCTTACTCCCAAAATTTTTGAACGCAAACGCGGTATTTCAAAGGTAATCAGCGCAAATGTTGACCTTTATTCCGGTTTGGTCTACAGAATGCTCGGTATTCCAACCGATCTGTTCACCCCGCTTTTTGCGGTTTCTCGTATGCCGGGCTGGGCTGCTCACCGAATGGAAGAGCTTTTAAATGGGAACCGAATTGTCCGGCCCGCTTACAAAGCGATCGGGCCAAAGCAAACCTATATTGATTTGGAAAGCAGATGATTGCAATGAAGTTTAATTCGAAAGCTCTGCAGATAATTCTTGCCGCCCTTTTGGCGTTGGCGATCCCCTGTGGTATCATTTTCCGAATTATGCAGCTTATGTATGCGATTGATTACGAAACCGGGTTTTATAAAGAGTGGAATTTTTCACTTCCCGCTTTGGATCTCACCTTGTTAATTGCCACCATTTCTGTTTTGACTCTTTCTTTCTTTTTAAAGCGTCTCCCTCTCTCAGCGGAATTTTCAAAAGGACATTTCGGCATTTCGTTGCTTTCTTTTGTTTGTGCCGCGGGTCTTGCGGGGCAGTTGGTTCTGCAAATAATTCAGGCGGAGAGCCTTTCATTCCTGCTGTTAATATCCATCATCCTTTCGGTTATCTGCACCGTTTGTTTTATCTCTTTGGGCATAAAGCGAAATCAGGAGAAGCATGAGTCGAATGCATTTCTGTTTCGCAATATTGCTTTGACATTATGGTGCTGTTGTGAAATGCTTCTTGTTTTTTTTGATCATTCTTCCGAATCGAATACATCGGAATATGTTTTTATCATTCTGTTTTTATATTTTTCTTCTCTGTTTTTTGTAAAATTCGGAAAACTTGCTTTCTACAGCGGAGAAACTTATCAAAGCACGTTCAGCTTGCTTGCCTCCGGCTCCTTAATGGCTCTTTTCGGTTTTATACTATCGGTACCGAATTTTATTGCAATCTGTTGCGGAATTGCTTCGTGGCAGCGTTTTTCTCCTTTTTCCTGTGTTGCCTTTCCTCTCGCAGTTTATGGTTTTTCCTTTATCTGCGCCAGTTGCTTGCATTCCGGTCCCAAAGAGGGGCTTCACGTTTAAAAATACCGGCCGTTTTTATAAAACGGTCGGTATTCTAGTCATTGGAAAGGAGAAATCCGAATGAGAATTTGTACAGCTGCGCAAATGCGCAAAGCCGAAGCTGACGCCGTCTCAGCCGGAACCAGTTACGAAATCCTAATGGAAAATGCCGGTATAAAAGCGGCGGGAGAATTATGTCGCTTGTCTTCTTCATCTTCTATTTTGCTGCTTTGCGGAAAAGGAAACAACGGCGGCGACGGATTGGTTATCGCACGTCTTTTGGCAGCTCTCGGATGGCAGGTCAGTGTCTCTTTTCTCTGCGGCACTGAGCTTTCTCCGTTGTCCCAGCTCAACTTTACGCGGCTTCCGCAAAATGTTTCTATTGTCGCTCCATCTGATTTGGAGCAACAAATGAATTGCGTAGATTATCTGGTAGACGGCGTTTTTGGCATTGGATTTCACGGAGAGCTTCCTTTATCGGTTCAAAAAATTTTTCAAAACGCCAATCAAAGCCGGGCATGTAGAATTGCGCTGGATCTTCCAAGCGGGATGAACTGTGATACCGGTCAAACAAGTGAAAATACCTTTTGTGCCGATATCACTTATACGTTTGGCGCCTACAAACCGGCTTTGCTGATCGACGAATCAAAACCGTATTGCGGAAAAGTTTGCTGCCTGGATATCGGCCTATAAAAACAATCATAAAACGGGAGTCAAAGATTTTTCCTTTGGCTCCCGCTATTTATATACTCATTTTCTATACAATAAGATATTTTACCGCTGGAACGTACATTTGCTCTTACAAACCTTTCGACTGTATCAGTAAACTCCGTGGCAGGCTTTTTGATAATTTTCAATACGCTGTGATAAGCACTTTTTCACTTTGTTCTGAATCAACGGGAGGGTTTGCAATCCGGTTTTGAATCATTTTTTCATAATTTCTCGATATAAATAGCCTTCAAATAAGTCCTGATGTTTCAAACGATATTGTCCCGAAATGCCGCACTAAATCTTCCTTTCCTTTGCTATTTCAGCATCACAGCTTCGGCCGTATAATCCAAACCGCCCGGCAGTATCTTCTCAACACCGAGTGCAAATAGATTTCCCGATCGTATTTCCAGTTCCGCTATCCGTTTGTTTTCCGATTTGGAAAGCTTTGCGAGACTTGTCCCATAAGGAAGTCTTGCCATCTTCTTCATCTCTGCCATTATTTCAAGTCCCCTTGAATTTGCGCCAAGGATGTGAAGATAAGGAGGTCGAATTTGCAAATCCGCTTTTGTAATTCCAAGCGCCGCATATAAAACAATTCGACGCAATCTGGAATGTGCGTAGCGTTTGGTCTTTGCCAGGGCATAAAACTCCGCCAGACTGCGAGCGCTTTGCGCCGCCCTCCAAAGGCGAAGTTCCAACCCTTCCGAAACATCGGGGAGGGCTGCAAAATCAGGTGCACTCAATTTTCTGAGCTGAAATAACAAAGCAATTTCAAGCTTTTCCGGGTTTAAAAAAGCACGGCCGCATTCAAACTCTTCTGTGTAAATTTTCATCGCAGATTCCGGAACATATTCTGAAATTGTTAAGCCTCTGCGAAAATTATCCCTTAAAAAAGATGCGCTTGCGATCCCCTGTATTCCTCCTGACGAATCGTGTTCTGCACCCATCCGTGTCACTGCAATGGGCTTTATCTGCGAATTCAAACGTCGTAAAGCTTTACAATACTCTACCGCTAAAATATTATTAGGATGTGTAAGAACGGATGCCACGCCTTCTCCTGCCAAATGTTCTACTGCAGCTTGACGTGCTGCGGCATAGGAAACGCCTTTACCAAGCTCTGTACGAATTTCTGCATTCACACAGGCAGAAGTACATAACCGGGCTGCTTCCAAAATCAAGGCGGTGTTCCCTGTTTCGCTTCCAAAGCCCAGCAAATCAATACAGCCGGTCTGATCCAGCAAGGAAACCGCAGCATCGGCAAACCGTTCGGCCGACAGTGCTGCATACAAAGACGGAAGCTCTATGATTAAATCTATACCGTTTTTCAAGGCAGCTTTTGCCCTCGCCCATTTGGAAAACAACGGGACTTCCCCGCGCTGTACCAAATGTCCGCTCATCACTGCCGCTATATGGGTAGCACCCTGTTTTCGCAGATTCTCCGCTAAATAACGATGTCCGTTATGATACGGATTGTATTCTGCAACAACTCCTGCAATTTTCACACTTTTTCCTCATTTACTGCTAAAAAGCCTTGAATTTTACTCCTATTTGTAATAATATAATTTATGTGTTGTCTCGTCAAGGTATATTTGGTCGCCTGGTCGGACGATGTGCCAAAGGCAGGGGACAAAAAATAATATAAAGGAGACCATTGCAGATGAATGTATTGGTAATCAACGCAGGCAGTTCTTCGCTCAAATATCAGTTAATTGATATGACAAACGAAAAACTCCTTGTCAAAGGTATGTGTGACCGCATCGGCATCGAGGGCGGTAATTTTAAGTATCAGGTTCCCGGCAAAGAAGACTATAAAGTTAACCAACCGATTGCGAACCATGCGGAAGCCATTGAGCTCGTTATCAAAACCCTAACCGATCCGAAAATCGGCGTCATCAAATCCATGAGCGAAATTGAGGCAGTCGGTCACCGCGTTCTCCACGGCGGTGAAAAATTCTCCGGTTCCGTTCTCGTCAACGAAGACGTCAAAGCGGCGATCCGCGAATGTTTTGAACTTGGACCTCTTCACAACCCTGCAAACCTCACCGGAATTGAATCCTGCGAAAAAGTTATGCCGGGTGTACCGCAGATCGCAGTCTTCGACACAGGTTTCCATCAGACTATGCCGGACTTTGCTTACATCTACGCGCTTCCCTATGAATACTATGAGAAATACAAGATCCGTCGCTACGGTTTCCACGGAACAAGTCACCGTTACGTCACGCTCCGTGCTGCCGCTGTCCTCGGCAAGAAGCCAGAGGATCTGAAGATTGTCACCTGTCACCTCGGAAACGGTTCTTCCGTCGCCGCAATCAAAAACGGTAAATGTTTCGACACTTCCATGGGTGTTACCCCGTTGGAAGGTCTGATTATGGGCACCCGTTGCGGTAGTATTGACCCGGCGATTGTTCCGCTCATCATGAAAAAAGAAAACCTGACTCCGGACGAAATGGATGTTATTCTCAATAAGAAATCCGGTATTCTCGGTGTTTCCCAGACAACCAGCGATAACCGCGATATTGAAGAAGGTGCAAAAGCGGGTAACAAACGCTATCAGCTGATCGAAAAAATGCTTGTTCATCAGATTACAAAATACATCGGTGGCTACGCCGCAGCTATGGGCGGTATTGATGCAGTTGTCTTCACGGGTGGTATCGGTGAGAACAATCCGCATTACCGTGCTCGTATTGCCGAGAACCTCCGTTTCATGGGTGCCGACATAGATGAAGAGCGCAACAATAAATGTAAGCGGAAAGATTGCGAAGAGATGGATCTCTCCACCGACAAAGCAACTCTTCGTATTCTCTGCATCCCAACTAATGAAGAACTGATGATTGCCCGTGATACTCTCGAGATCGTAAATGGTCTCAAATAAGATTTGTTTAATATTTAAAGCAGGCCGATTTCTCGGCCTGCTTTTTATTTTCCCGCGCCTTTCTACAGCCTATGCTTTTATACGTTCATTACAAAAATTACCGCATACCATTTTGATACTGAAAAATGGTATGCGGTAATTCAATTCTTCTTACTGTCTAAAACGAACATAGCGTTTATTTCTTCATAAAGGTATTCATCCGCTCCTGTGTCTTTTTATTATAATTTACAATCTGATGATCATATTCCTCGTCCATATATTTAGAGTGAAGTATAAAATCCGCTGTAGCGCGATTATTTGCAATCGGAATATCGTAAACCACTGCAATGCGCAGCAAGGCCTTTACATCAGGATCGTGCGGCTGCGCTTCGAGCGGATCCCAAAAGAAAACAACCATGTCGATGGCGCCTTCTACAATTTTGGCTCCGACCTGTTGATCCCCACCGAGCGGTCCACTGTTATAAGCGCGAACCGGAAGTTCAGCCTCCTCTGCAATCAAGCGAGCGGTTGTTCCCGTACCGCAGAGGAAATGTTTTTTCAGTTCCTCGCTGTTTTCTTTTACCCATTCTACCAGTTCACGTTTTTTGCTGTCATGTGCGATCAACGCGATTTTTTTCTGTTTACCAATTGTCAAAGTAAGATAGTCGTCATTTAAAATCATAAAAATCCTCCTGTTTCAATCATATTAATCAGCCGATTAAATCTTAACTGTATGTTCTGCCTGAGTGGCTGCTGCAATCAAAAATTTTATTTTCTTTCCCATTCGAGTAAACATTTCTTCGTGTTCGGTTGGCGTGCTGCCTGGAAAACCGCTTTTAGCCAAATCCCAGGTTTGATAACAAATTTCAAATCCGCATTGATCAAAATATCCCAGCGACTCTTCAAACAAGTTATCATCATCCGTTTTAAACCAAATCTCCCCGCCTTCTTGTAAAAAAGTAAGATATTTATTTAGTTGACGCGGATGAGTTAAGCGGTGCTTTTTATCCCGCTCTTTCGGCCAGGGCGGACAAAAATTTATGTAAATCCGCTCCACTTGATCTTCCGGCGCCATCATTTGATCAATTCGTTCGATATCCTGAGACATTAGCCGGACATGAGCAGCGGTGTGGGGATCTTTCGTCTCTAAATTGCGTTTTGCAAGAACAAGCATTTCGCTTTTTAAGTCTATTGCCAAAAAATTGACAGCGGGATGCTGGACTGCCATATCAGCGATGAAACCGCCCTTTCCACACCCAAGCTCCATATGAAGAGGCTGCCCGTTTCCAAATTCATCTAACCATGTTCCGCGCAGTTTGGAAGGCTCTGCAATATAAAAGCTACAGCTTTCCAATTCGGGTTTTGCCCAGGGCTTATGACGAATTCTCATCTACTTTCCCTCCAAATAGTATGTAGCTTCCATATCGGCTGTTGCAAGAGCAAAGGCCAGCGGATATTTTTCAAAAACACTGCCGACACTGCGCGGATCCTCCGGACCGGAAAAGCCCATATGATATCGTATGGCAAATGCTTCTTCGCGGGTTAAGCGCATAAATCCGGAGATGATGTAAACCGATTTTTCACCGTGTCCATATGGAAGCTGATCATCAAATTCATAACAGGGGACCTTTTGCCAAACACCATTGTCATCTTTAATATTACGCGTACTGCGCTTATAGGTGTTGACTTTGCAGATGTCATGAAGCAAAGAAACGATCGCCACGGTTTCTTCGTCCGGATCCAAACCATATACCTCTTTCACACGCGGTCTCGCAAGATAATCGAGCAAACATTCATACACGTTTAAGCTATGAATAACCAAACCGCCGTCAAATGAACCATGAAAGCGGGCGCTGGCAGGCGCCGTAAAAAAATCGCATGCTTTGGAATCCAAATACTCCAAAAGCTTTTCTGCACCTTCCCGTTTGATTTTATCCCGATAAATTTCTATAAATTTTTCTTTCAACCGCACTCAACCTTTCCTGACACAGTACCTCGTTTTCATTGATGGCGTCTTTAAGACAGAGTTTTTCTTATTCGCAGCAAAAACAGAACGCTAACAGGCATTTGTTTTCTGTCCAAATTAATTTGCCACCTTCATTTACAAAAACTGATCTTGTCATTGATTGCATCTTGAAAATATTATAACATGCCCACTCTTTTTCGGCAAAATATTTTTAAATATATAAACAAAATGTATAATTCCGCAAAATTATACATTTAAAATTATCACAAATAAATACAATTTGTATTTATTTGTTGTATTATACTCAATCCAACCAATTCATTTGACAAAAATAATCCCGTTCCGTTTTCCTGAGTTCTTTTCGCAATTCCATATAATTCGGCAAAAAAGATTCTACTCTTTTCCAAAATGCAGCAGAGTGATTGTGCTCCGGAATATGGCATAATTCATGTATAATTACATACTCAACAAGCTTCGTCGGAAGCAGAATCAATCTCCAGCTCAAACGTATCGCATTTTTACCATTACAGCTTCCCCAGCGTGATGCAGCGCTGCCAATGGTAAGCTTTTCCCAATTTATTCCTGTAAAGTTTTTTTGCTTTTCGGCAAGTAGCGGCAAAATTTCAACCGCTTTTTTACAGTACCAGCGGGTTAACGCTGCTTTACGCTCGCGTTCATCCTGCGGCAAAATGAAACAGTCGTCTTTTACCTGCACGTCGTTACATAAATCCAAATGAATTGGATACTCTTTTCCCAGAAACAAAATCGTCTGGCCGTCGGCAGCTGAATAGTTTTCTTTTTCCCTTTGCTTAAGCCGAGCTGTTTCCAGATGCCCCTCAATCCATTCCCTACGGGAATCCAAAAAGGCTTCTATGGTAGAAATCGGCATTCTGAGTGGTGCTCTGGCTTCAATCCGAGCGTCCGGCAAAACATAAACAGCCAGCGTTTTCCGTTTTGAGCGCACCAGAGTATATGAAAGCTTTTCCAAAAGAACTCCTTCTGTAAAGCAAAAGCGCCTGTAAGGCGCTTTTGCTTTACAATCTTATTTTACGCGAAATCTTAAAACATTCCAAGAAACTTTAGGCATCCGAACCGTAGCAATTCCGTTTTCCGCTTTGGGCGGATTGCAATCAACGGGAACAATTTGACGTTCTGCGCTGTTAGTTGCCTTGATATCATCGTTGGAATAGCAGATATACCGAACACATTCTGCACATCCAAACGGACGAAGATCAACTGCAACCTCAACATCATCTTCCATATTGCGGTTGACAGCAAAAACAGTAACCATTCCCTCTTCTTCATTATAAACGGCAACAGAGTCGACATGCTTTACTTCCGAACGTTCCTCACAGGAATAAACCGGTGATTCAATCTCGGTTTTTAACGCTGTTCCCCGTCCGTAATTTGATGCATGCATAAACGGATAGAAAATTGTTTGACACCAGGCTGGGCCGTCACCATCTTCGGTCATGATCGGTGCGATAACATTAACCAATTGAGCCAGGCAGGCAGTTTTTACACGATCGGAATTCTTAAGCAAAGTAATTAACATCGATCCAACCAGTACTGCATCCTCAAAGAAATAGATATCCTCCAACTGATGAGGCGCTTGCACCCACTTGGGAAGCTTTTTATCCTGTTCTTTGGAATGATACCAGACATTCCACTCATCAAAGGAAAGGTTGATATCTTTATTACCGCGCTTCTTTGCCTTTACCATATCGCAGACTGCAATGACCTCTTTGATAAAATCATCCATCTCGTCGCCCTTTGAAAGGAAAGACTGTGTATCTGCGCTGTTATTATATCCATAATACTGATGAAGTGAGATGAGATCCACATTCTCATAAGTATGACCTAAAACCGTTTCCTCCCAAGTAAGGTAGGTTGGCATTTGTTTATGGGAACTCCCGCAAACCACCAGCTCAATAGATGGATCAACCCATTTCATAATCTTCGCTGTCTCACAGGCAACCCTGCCATACTCTTCCGCAGTTTTATGTCCAATCTGCCACGGGCCGTCCATCTCATTACCAAGGCACCATGTCTTAATATGATGCGGCTCTTTGTATCCGTGTTTAATCCGCAGATCGCTCAACGCAGTCCCGGAAGGATGGTTGCAATATTCGATCAGCTCTTTTGCCTCCATTGCACCACGGGTACCGAGATTAACAGCCATCATAACATCGGTATTTGCTTTTTTAGACCAATCGCAAAATTCGTTTAAGCCAAACTGGTTGCTCTCTACCACAAACCAGGCAAGCTCGAGACGGGACGGACGTTTATCTTTCGGCCCTACACTGTCTTCCCATTTAAATCCGGAAACAAAATTTCCGCCGGGATAACGCACGACCGGAACATTGAGCTTCTTTACAAGCTCCAGCACATCGGTACGAAATCCCTTCTCATCGGCAGACGGATGATCGGGCTGATAAATGCCGTTATAAACTGCACGGCCCAAATGCTCAATAAACGACCCATAGATACGTTTATCAACCGGAGCGATTCGGTTTTGATGATCCACTGTAATTTTTGCCTGTTTCATTCACTTACACCTCATTTTGAATTATTGATAAATCTTTCAACTTCCTCTTTGGTGGGAATTGCCGGAATCCCTCCAAACTTTGTTGCACAAAGCGACCCCGCCGCGCAGGCAAATGCCATATGATCGGCCAGTGTCCCGTCATTCAAGTTAAAGCCATTTTCAATCAGCTTTGAAAGAAGCGCACCGGTAAACACGTCGCCCGAACCGGTAGTATCCACAACCTTTACTTCTGGCGCGGGAATATATCCGCTTTCCTCACGTGTTTTATAATAGCAGCCTTTTGACCCCATCGTAACCACAACCAATTTCATTCCCTTTTCCAGAAGCCACTCGGCGCCGTTTATCTCATCATTATATGGGGTAAGAAGCGGTACTTCATTATCGGAAAGTTTCATATAATCTACCTGCTCAAGGGGAAGTGCCATCATTTTTTTGGCCACCGTTACATCCTCCCACAAAGCGGGGCGCCAGTTTGGATCGTAAGAAATTTTTGCACCGGCCGCTTTTGCCAGCTGAATTGCCTCCAACGTGGCGCTCCGAACAGGTTCATCGGTGAAAGAAAGTGAGCCGAAATGAAATACTTGGCAGCTTTTCAACAGCTCTTGATCCAGTTCCTCTGTTTTCAGCAATGTGTCCGCCGAATGGTTTCGACAAAAAGTAAAACTTCTGTCTCCGTTTTTGCTTAAATGTACAAACGCAAGCGTTGTATGAACCTTGCTGCGACGCATAGAAAAAGTTTCTACCCCGTTTTCCATTAACGTATCTATTAAAAAGTTTCCAAACTGATCGTTCCCAACCTTTCCGATGAAGGCCGTCTTACGCCCTGCCTTTGCTGCCATTACCAAGACATTAGCCGGTGCTCCGCCGGGATGTGCCGTAAAGGTATTTGGCTGCCCTGTAGGAGTAAAATCAATCAATGTCTCACCCAACGCTACAAGATCTGCCCGATATATCACTAAATTTCCCTCTTTCAATCAGTTGCTTTAAAAAATGAAACAATCGATCAGACTCCTGAGCCGATAAGATTATAGTTATTTCCGCAGTGATTCTTGATATCGCAGGAAATAACCTTACCGTTCTCCCACGCAAAGTCAAGTTCAAATCCACCGCGAGTACGAACGCCCTTAAGTCGACCTTTCGGCCATGCCTTTGGTAAATTCGGCAACAATTCAATCTCATAAGACGTAATTCTACCGGTTTCATCGGTCAATGCGCGAGACTGAACCAACATTTCCAATATCAGTGCCGGAACGCCGCCGCTGATATCAGTGTTAAAAATCTCCGGCCCCATATCGTGAGATGAAGAGAACGTATTAAAATAGTTATTCTGTGCCATTTCACACAAAATATTCCAAACAGTCTCATTATCTTTCAAATGCGCAGCCGAAAATGCCATTTGGACATTACCAAATGCCATCTGTCCCTTTTCGCCCGCTTTGAACTTCATTCGATACTGATAGGCTTTTTCACAAGCCTTGTATAGCTCTGAATCGTTGCGCAAAATCTCTGGCAAACCGTAATAAAGAAGATAAAGGTGAGATGAATGACGATGGTCATACCGATCTTCCAAATCCGGAACCATCCATTCTTTCAATGCGCCATCAGCATTAATCTGATACGGCGGCATTTTATCGAGGATCTTCTGCCATTTCTGTACATTCTCTTCCTCAATGCCCAATGTTCGACAACCCTGAATCAAGTTCTGGAACAACTCACTTGCAACAGAAACATCCATTGTAGCGTTAACGCAGGCCTGTGCTTCAGACCCGGTAGGGTTATTCTCCGGCGAATAAGACGGCGTAAACATCCAATGTCCATTTTCATCTTCAATCATGAAATCTTCATAAAAGAGAGCGCATTCCTTCATATATGGAAGTGCATGCTCAAGGAAGAATTTCTTATCGCCGCTGTAAAGAAAATAATCGTAGAAAAAATGCGAATTCCAAGCTGCGCCAGCCGTCCAGAAAGTCATACACCACTTATGACCGAAATGATTTAACAGTCCGCTGATATTTCCGCGGCAGGCAAGCATCATACCGCGACAACCATACAAACGTTCCGCATTAATTTTGTTATCGGGAATTAAATATTCCTGATAATTAACAAAACTGTCCATCATCTCAAACATATTGCCCGGCAGATTGCAGAGAATCGCAGTTTGAATATTTCCGTTTTGTGTATAGTCACCTGACCAACCCGGACCATTGGTACCAGCCCAAACCCCCTGCAAGTTTGGAGGAGTTTCACCGCTTGCACAAAGGATTTCATAACGACCGGCATCAAAAATCCGTTTAAAAAATCCGTTTGGCGGCGAGGTACCTTCTTTTCGAGAGCGCGGCCATAATTCATCGGCAAGTTGCATATCACTTTCCGAATCATCTAAATCAAGCGTAATCCGGTTATAAATCGTACCGTGAATTGCAGTATGGTTCGCAAGCAGCTCGTCAAAATCCGGCTTTAATTCCTTAAATGCAGTTTCAGCCGAAAGTTCTGGCGTCCTAACCGTTTTGCAAGGGATCAGGTTTATAAAAAGAATCGTTTCTGTCGCATTCCCGATTGTCATCGAAACTTTTCCGGGCATAATCGTACCATCGGTCTTTGCAATCTTCAACGCCGCACGATATCCATACTCGACACAATCATAGAGGCCATCATAGAAGAGCGTATCTTCCCGTACATTAATCTCCGGATCGGCAATATGGCTATCATAACCTTCATGAAACCAGTGATTTCCTTCGTTTGTTAACGTCTTCTGTGGTGTAACTTCTTCAAACTTTTCTAACGCAACTTCGTATGTTGTAGGTTTCGAAGATCGGATGCGCATTACAGCAATCCGATCGGCGCGAGAAACAAATAGTTCTCGTGTAATTTTACAATCGTCAGCGGTTACAAAATTTACCGTTGTCAGCGCATTTTCAAAGTTAACAGACTTGGAAAAATCCGAAAATTCATTCTTTCCTTTTAAGCTGACAGTCAACGTCATAGCAGGCATAAACGGATCCGTCCAATCCATCTCGTTCGGGAATCCTTCTTTTTTCCCCTGCTCAACAACAAAATCGGCAGCTTCCTGATACTTCCGATCCGCTAACAACTGTCGAATTTCATTAAGCGTTTCAGCAGTATGAACCAGGAGACGGCGCGGATGAAGCGGCGCATAGATCCACTCATGAGAAAATACAACTTTTTCATCTTTTGGATATCCCATTACAATTGCGCCAATGGTTCCGTTTCCGCTGATTAATCCCTCCTCCCACTGTGTTGCCATTGTGTTACTGACATAACCTTTATTCATTGTTACACTGCTCCCATCCTTTTTGTTATTCAATCGTTATTACGTTGATTCATAAAATATTATATTTGTATCAATCTTACCTTTTTCAAATGGAGTCGTCAAGATAAAATCAACGCTTTCTGTAAGTTTTTGCGGAATGACGTTAATTCAATTGCATCAAAGTAACTGCTATGTTAAAATATCTCTATCATTCAGACAATTCAAAGGAGGAATTCACAATGAAAAAGTGTTTTCCCATCGGCATTTTTTTGATAACCTGCCTTTGCTTTTTCTCAGGATGCTTTGGCCCCGGGACGCAGGATTGGGATCTTTCTTTAAAAAACGGATATGAAATTTGGCGGATCAACTCGCAAGAAATCGTTTTAGGGCGAGTTGAGGATGAAATTCTGGAATCGGTTGTAGATGCCGATATCACGGCCTATTTTACAAGTGGAAGCTTTGTTGGCGTAAAACAAATCCCCGTCGATACCGAAGAAACGAAATATTATCTGCTTGATATGGATTCCGGCACACTGTACGGCCCGTTTGATGAGGTCGGATTTATTACGCAATGTAAAGAAAGCGGCGTTGAAAAGGCAGCGTGGATTTCTACCCGCCCCGCTCCCAAAGACGCAAAATATGAATAAAAAGCCGGAGCGGAAATCCGCTCCGGCTTTTTTCATGCTTTATAAAGTCAATCGGGCCTTCCTACCACTTTATGGATTAACGGGATTAGAAACGCCCCCACCGCATTTCCAAGCGACATAACTAGAAGATAACCAAATGCTTGAAGTGACCAGGCTCTTCCGATGGTGAAATAGAACATATTGGCAACGCAGTGCTCAAAGCCGCAGAGAATGAAAACCATCACCGGCAAAAAAATGGAACACGCTTTTAAAATTCCGCTTTCCATTCTGCTAAAATTATCGGCAGCTATAAACATCAAAAGCCCACAAAAAATCGCAAGGATAAAAATACTGAGAAGGCTGTCACCGAGTTTTATTTTGCACATCGCCGCAGCTTTTTCAGAAATTTTTTCGACCCGAGTGCAGAGCAAAATGCTGCCAACCGCCAAGGTTCCAACAAAATTGCCAAACCAAATAAAAACTAATTCTACCAAATAAGCAGGTCTTTCGCTAACTGCATATCCAACCTTTCCGGTAAACAGAGCAAAGCGATACGAAAATATTACAAACAATCCGATTCCAAAAAGAAACGCCCCCAAATACGGATTATCCACGCTGAGAAACAAAGTTCCCCCCACCGCAATCATAATTCCCGCCAGGATTCCTCTTAAAAACAAATTAAAATATTTACGCAAATTCTCTCTCCTTTCATTTGGCCCGTGTCCGGGCCGGACAATCGCGATAATCACGCTACTTCATTTTTCTGCGCAACCGCCCGCGAGACGCCAAAGCTGCTTCAAAATGATGCCCGTGTCCAGCCCGGACAACCGCGATAATCACGCTACTTCATTTTTCTGCGCAGCCGCCCGCGAGACAGTACGCTTTGCCAACATTTCTTAACGCTCCTTATAAATCAAACAAGCCATAATCGGAATAATAATATAAGTTGTATGCGCACCCAATCAATTGTGAGGGTATTATAGCATATTTTGACAAAATTGAAGAAAAAGAAGGGGCACCTAATCCCCCTTCCTTTTTCTCCATTTCAAGCAAAACACCGGAAGAATCCCAGCGATATTCTTTTAAATTAACCGCTCCGTCCTTTACAACCACACCTTCACCTTCTAATAAGCGTTGTTGTGCGTCACTTCCTCCGAAAGCAAAAGAAGGTGCCATTCCGCCAAAGCGATTAACAACTCTATGGCAAGGAATTACACCGGGACGCGGATTTACATGAAGTGCATATCCTACAACTCTGGAAGCCTTGGGACTTCCGGCAAGTAATGCAATTTGTCCATAAGTTGCCACTTTTCCTTTTGGAATCATGCAAACCGCTTTATAAACACGGTCATAAAAGCTCATCATGCTTCCTCCTGCTTCAGCGTTTTTAACAGATTTTCTTTTGCTTTGCCGATATGTTCCACCATCAAACGTGCCGCCTGCTCCGCATCCCTATAAAAAAACGCCTGTGCGATAGCGCGATGTTCTTCTACCGAGGCCGGCGCTCTGCCTGATGCTTTAAACGAAACAGCCCTTGCGTGACGAATATAATGATGAAAGCCTGTCAACATTTGATTCAGCGGCTTGCTGCGGCTAAAACGATAAATTGCCTCATGAAAAGCGCTGTCTGTTTCACAAAGCTTTTCTACATCACCTTTTTGAAGATAGAATTCCTGCAGTTCCACAATATCCTGCAAAGTTTTTGCATCCTCGTCCGTCATAAGCTCTGCCGCCCAGCGGACTGCTAGATCTTCCATCCGCATTCGAATAACATAGATATCCTCGATATCCTTTTCGGTCACTCCGACTACAACTGCACCTTTATTGGGGATGATTTTCACAAGTCCCTCTAATTCCAATTGCCGCAGCGCTTCCCGTACCGGAGTACGGCTAACACCAAGCTCGGTCGAAAGCTTTAGTTCGGCCAAATTTTCGCCGCTTTCGAATTCTCCCAATAAAATCGCGCGCTCAATTTCTTCAAATACTCTGACTTGAAGAGATGCGGTTCCTTCCGCTTCTAAAGTCTTTAAATTTCCCATCTGACCGCACCTCAGTCCTCACGCCGAGAACGACGATAGCGGGCATGAAGCGCCGGAGCGTACTCTTTTACCAGTGCCACCAGCTCTTCGTCGCTGATTACAGTCTGACGATCCTTATGATACTCCTCATCTACCCACACTTTAATTTTTGCAACCAGTTCGGACCGCTTATCTACCTTTGCTTCCTCCGGCAAACGATAATACTGGTTAATCCAAAAAGCGATTCCCGCCAATCCCGAAACATTATTAACAGCTACGATAGCCGGGCGATTTAAAATTTTACCGGTGTCGAAAATATTATAAATCTCCTCGTCCTTGAGCAAACCGTCAGCATGAATTCCCGCCCGGGTAACATTGAAATTCTGCCCGACAAACGGTGTCATCGGCGGAATTTCATAACCGATTTCATTTTGATAGTAATCAGCAAGATCAGTAATTGCCGTCGTATCCATTCCGTTTGTCGTTCCTTTGAGAGATGCATACTGAATAACCATTGCCTCAAGCGGGACGTTTCCGGTCCGCTCTCCAATCCCGAAAAGCGAGCAGTTGACAGCGCCGGATCCAAAAATCCAAGCAGTAGCTGCATTGGCAACCCCCATATAAAAATCGTTATGCCCATGCCACTCCAGCATTTCAGGCGGAACTTCCGAATAATGCTGCAAACCGTAAATGATCCCCGGAACACTCCGCGGCAGCGAAACTCCGGTGTAAGGTACTCCGTAGCCCATCGTATCACAAGCGCGAATCTTAATCGGAACACCGGCATCCCGGGACATTTCCATCAACGCATTGGTAAACGGAACAACAAAACCGTAAAAGTCGGCACGGGTAATATCCTCAAAATGACAACGCGGGCGCAGTCCGGCTTCAATAGCGTCCGCCACCACCGAGAGATAGTGCTCCATGGCTTGCTTCCGGGTCATTTTAAGCTTATTAAAAATGTGATAATCAGAACAGCTTACAAGAATTCCGGTTTCCTGAATCCCGATATCCTTAACCAGTTTAAAATCTTCTTTGCTGGCACGAATCCAGGTTGTAATTTCCGGAAAACGGTATCCGAGCTCCATACACCGATCCAGTGCTTCACGATCTTTTTTGCTGTACACAAAAAACTCCGTTTGGCGGATAATTCCGTTGGGTCCACCCAGCCGATGCAGCATTTTATAAATATCCACCATCTGTCCCACCGTATATGGTGCGCGGGACTGCTGTCCATCTCGAAAAGTCGTATCGGTAATCCAGATATTCTCCTGCATGTTCATCGGAACACGTCTGTTATTAAAAGGCGTTTTGGGAATTTCATCATACGGAAACATGTCCCGGAACAGACGAGGTTCGGGAATATCCTGCAAAGTATAGCGATATGTTTTTTCTTCCAGCAAATTGGATTTTGGATTGATTTCAATCATATTTGTCACCTCGTTCTCAAAATGTATAATTGTATACAATTATACAACGTAGTAAAAGTATAACGCTTTGAAGGGATAAAGTCAAGAAAAAAGGATATACAATACATTTGGCACAAAGACCGGCAAGTATAAAACAGGCATAAAAATTACCTAACCAAAATAATCATATCTGCAAAACAAAAATCCCCCGTATCGTTTTATAACCTACGGGAGATTAATTTTGTCTCTAATTAATGTATATTGTTACATGAGGATCGAAACAAGCGTATCAACGCCGCAAAAGAAAGTGGTTTCTCCACAAGAAATTTTAACCCGAACAACCAATACGAAAAAATCCCTGTAAAATGGGTATGCAGATATCACAATTGGGACATAGTCTGAAGCTATTACTTCAAAACAAGCGGCAAAATAGTTATTACAATTCCCAGGAGTATATATAGGATACCTCCAAATTTGGCCATTTTCAAATAAAAATCAGATGGCTCATCTGCCCGATATGATTTCCACTTTTCAGTTAAGTTCCAAACCAAATTTGGCTTTAATAAAATAAACACACCGATTGCTGCGATGATAATTCCCAATAAAAGACACCAGAGCATATAAAAGCCTCCTTTATACCAAACATTACTGCTTCTTAAAACACTTAAACCGTTTACTCCGCCAAAACTCTCTCATAAATTCCGCGCAATTCTTTTCCGATACTCCGAAGATCCTTTTCCTTTGCAAGCGCGTAGCCCGCATCGGAAAGATCCGGCAGGGTTTCCTCTAAAATCCCACGAATTTTTTCTTCAAATTCGTCGACCGTGCTTGCCTTATAAACCGTTTCTCCGTCGGTAAACCAACCTGAATAGATGGGGATATCCCGGATTAAAACCTTTTGTTTTGCCGCCAAAGCTTCCAGCAAAACAATTCCTTCCGTTTCCTCATAGGTTGGAAAAACGAACAAATCAGCACCGTAATAAGCGGTACGAAGGACCTCAGGCTCCACATATCCGGGAAACTTCAAATTCGGAAGTTCCGTTTTTAACGCGTCTTTAATCTTTTGAGGAATAAGTTTCGGATCGGTATATCCGAACCAGATAAACTGATATTCCGGCATCTTTTTCGCAAGTTCAACAAAATCCAGAATGCCCTTTCGCTCGATATATAAGCCTACCGCCATAACGATTTTGTCCTCTTTGGAAAAGCCGAACTTTTCACGGAAAGCCGAGCCGTCTTCTCCTGCGGGACGTTCATAAAAAGCAAGGTCAATCCCATTTGAAACAGCCGTAATCGGCTTTTTTATACCATATCCCTCTAAAAGATGTTTGGAATACGGCGTAGGCGTAACGATATGATCGCCGAGCTCATAAGAGCTGACCAGCCACTTTCTGAAAAGCGGAGCAATCTGATTGGAAAGGATAAAGGAATTTCGAAAATCCTCCTCTGTGGAATGAGCATGATAAACGACCTTTTTTCCCTGCCTGTGCGCTTTCCTGGCTAAGTGTCTGGACTTAAGCCCATAAGCATTTGATGTTTAATAGCACGTCCAAGGCCGGACTTTCCGACATATTTCATCCCTTCTGTATACAATAAAACCTTCACGTTCATCACCCTTTATTATAGTACTGTTATTATAATGGAAAGTTATCGGAAAAGCAAGGAGCGGAAAGTGACTGCGAAATTTTTTAAGATAAGCTTTAAATAAAAAGGTTGAAAACTTCCCGCAACAGGTGTATAATACAAACCAACCGTAGGAAAAACGTTGCTATTTTGGTTTATTTTCTCCTGTCCGTTTGTTTATTTTTCCAAAAAATATTTGAATTTTATTTTCGCTTATGGTACAATGTAGCTGTCTTTTTCCCATTGGAAATTGTACAGTTTTAAAATTAATAAAACAGATCAGAAAGGACTATGACCATGATTCAAAATCCAGTTCTAACAGGCTTCCACGCAGACCCTTCCATGATTTGCGTGGATGGCACCTTTTATGTTGCCAACTCCACCTTTGAGTATTTTCCCGGCGTGCGGATCAGCGCTTCCAAAGATCTTGCCAACTGGGAATGCGTCGCAACTCCGCTTGACAGAAGCGACTACCTCAATATGCGCGGCAACATCGAGTCCGGCGGAATTTGGGCGCCCTGCCTTACATATCATAACGACATGTTCTATCTGGTATTTACCGATGTAAAAGCTTGGAAATATCTGCCTTTTAAGGATACTCACAACTACATCACCACAGCAAGAGATATCAAAGGCCCGTGGAGCGAGCCGGTCTATATCAACAGCTCGGGCTTTGATCCCTCCCTTTTCCACGACGACGATGGACGCAAGTATTTCGTCAACATGGAGTGGGATTTCCGCAAAGCGAATCCCGACTTTCTCAGGAATTCTTGTAACAGAGCTTAATCCGGTTACTCTAAAGCCGATTTCCGAGCCGGTTAAGGTGTTTAAAGGCTCCGAGCATAAATGGGTTGAAGGACCGCATATTTACAAAAAAGACGGTTGGTATTATATGATTGTTGCCGAAGGTGGTACTTTTTAGGCATGTGGCAACGGTTGCACGTTCTAAAGACATCTACGGTCCGTATGAAATGCATCCGAACACTTTCCTTGTTACCACAAAGGATGCTCCTGATTCTCCGATCCAGAAATGCGGCCACGCCAGCTGGTGTCAGGGCCCGGACGGCAGATGGTTTACTGCTTTCCTCTGTTCCCGTCCTTACTACAACAAACGTTGTGTTCTCGGCCGTGAAACCTCAATCAACGAGATGGTCTGGGGTGAAGACGGTTGGCCTTATCTTAAAAACGGCACTGTTGTTCCTGATTTTGAGTTTGAAGGCTACGGTGAAAAGCACGAGAAGAAATTCTTCGATTACACCTTTGGCACCGACGAATTCTATCGCGAGTTCAATTCTCTGCGCGGACCGGCAAAACATCAGGTCGGCCCTGATAATGTTCTGCGGATTTACGGTGGTGAATCGCTTTATTCCAATCAGCGTCAGAACATGTTTGTACGCCGTCAGATGCATATGAACTTCCAGGCTACAACCTCTCTCGTTAATCCGAACAAACACTTTAAGAAATTCGGCGGTTTGCTTTATCGCTACGATGAACTGAGTCAGTACCTGCTTAAAGTTGCGTATGATGAAGAAAAGGATTGCCAAACCATTGCGATTATGGCTTTCAAACAGCGTGATTATGAATATCCGCTCGACGGTAAAGAAATCGAGATTCCAAAGGATATTAAGAAAGTTTGGCTGCGTGTTACCGCTCATAAAGAAACGGCTCGCTTCTCCTATTCTTTCGACGGGAAAAACTTTACCGAAATCGACTATGATATCGATACGACTGTTTTGTCCGATGATTACAACACCGGTTTTACCGGCGCGTTTGTCGGAATGTATGCAAGCGACCTTGAGTACAACGAAAGTTCTTTCATTGATTTCCACAGCTTTACTTATGAGGTGCTTGACTGATTATATTTGTTTTATTCTGTTGAAAGGCAGGTGTTAAAAATGACAACTTTGATGATTGCTGATGATGAACACTTAATTCGTCAGGGGTTAACTTCACTTGATTGGGGGGCGATTGACGTCAAGGTAGTCGGCGCCGCCTCCAACGGCATTGAGTGTTGGGATATGGTACAGGAATTAAAACCTGACATCCTATTAACCGACATTCATATGCAGGGGTACAAAGGAACCGATATTGCACGCATGGTGAAGGAGCACCATTTATTGACCAAAATTATTTTTCTCACCGGTTACCGAGAATTTGAATACGCTCGTGAAGCTGTTGAACTCGGAATTGTCTCTTTCGTTTTAAAGCCTTCTGATCCAAATGAAATTTTTGAGGCAGTTAATAAAGCCAAGGTTCAAATTGAACAGCAAAATCTCATTCGAACTGAACAAAGCACTCTGATACGCCAGGTAAAAGAAAATCAAATGGCGCTTTTTGATAAACTTCTTCCGGACGAGGAAATGCTAACCAATGAAACGGTTAAAAAGCTTTTAATTTATCTGAAAAACCATTATTCAGAGGAAATTACATTGGGATCTGCAAGTGAAATTGTTCATCTTTGTCCTGTCTATTTAAGCAGACTGGTAAAAAAAGAAACCGGGAATACATTTCTCGAAATTTTAACTCGTGTTAGAATGGAACAAGCTTGTAATATGCTGCGTGATCCCAATAATAAAATTTATGAAATTGCGCTGGCTGTCGGCATTAAAGATTCGAAATATTTCAGCCAAATATTCAAACGTTATTATGGTATGACCCCAATGGAATTTCGACAAAATTTGCTCAACAATATAAATCCGTTAGAAGGTGGTGCCTCATAAATGAAGGTGTATTCCCCTTTCAAACGTATCAAACAGTCATTTTTGAATTTACAGATCCGCAAAAAGCTAATGCTTTCTTTTGCGTTGCTGATTGCGCTTCCTTACATTAATGACTGTTTTTTATTTAGGTAATTCAAAATATATTCTCGAAAAAAAATCATCCAACTATACAGCGGATATTTTAACTGAACTTCAAAAAAATATTGAAAATATGGCTTCTGAGTTAGATACCATTTTTGCTCAAGTGCATAATGATGGCGAAATCCAACAAATTCTAACTCAAATTTCTGCAGCAATTCCAAACGGTGGGACGATATCGGCTGAGACGAAAGAGCGGATGACAGAGGTTCTTAAAGATATTTACTACAGTCATCCGAATATCGAATCTATTTATCTGTTGCCATATTATGACCATACGCTTTTTTCAGCTGTTCCAAAAATTACTTCCGGCATTTCCGGCGATGATTTGAAAATGATTAAGCAAAACGGCACCAATACCACTTGGCTTAAATGCAGTGATGACGTAATTACCTACGGAAGATTGATGGTCTCTCTTCAGGATGTCAAACCTTTAGGTTATTTGATTATCAATCTATCTGAAAATGAGCTTTTTGATATATATAGAAACATTTCAATTTACAAGGATGGTAGTATTTTTATTACAGATCGCAGCGGATCCATCCTATCCCATGGTGATAAATCATTATTGGGAACCCATGTAAATCAAGACTATATGAATTTAATTTTGATTCCAAGTGATATACCTTTTTCGCTTAGAAATATCAATGGGCAGCAATATTATATTGCATGTCAAACAATTAATAATGATGAGTGGTATTTGTTTTATCAGGTAAGTGCCATAGATTTTGAGCATGATTTTATTACGCTCGCGCTTGTCTTTTTTATAATCACACTTTTTATTCTGGCTCTATCGTTACTGGTCTCTGTTGTTTTGGCAAAATCAATTGCCGACCCAATTACACACCTTTCACAAACTATGCAACAGGTACAAAACGGAAATTTTGATATCCGAAATGATTACCATTCTAAGGACGAGGTAGGGATTCTCAGCGATAATTTTAACGCAATGATCGAGAATACCAATGAATTGATTCAAACAATTTATCAAAAAGAACTTTTGAAGCAGGAAGCGGAACTGCGCTTTTTAAAATTTCAAATCAATCCGCACTTTTTGTATAACACTCTTGAAACAATCAATTGGATTTCCAGAATTCATGGCGTACCGGAAGCCGGTAAGATCGCAAAGGCTCTGGGTGATTTAATGCGTGAAGGATTGCGAGATGACGATTTTGTTCCGATTAAAGATGAAATCAGAAATATAGAGAACTATTTATTAATCCAGCAATATCGCTACGGCGAAAAAATTAAGGTTACCATTAATATTGATCCGAATATTACTGAAGTCAGAACGCCGAAATTTATCTTGCAGCCCATTATTGAAAACGCTTTGGTACATGGGCTCGACTCTAAGATCGATGGTGGAAATATCAGAATTTTCGGTGGATACGACGGCGAGGATATCCTATTAACAGTTGAAGATGACGGTGTCGGAATGCCGGAAGAAGTGCGCAGAAATTTACTAAATGAAAACCTGCGTAAGGCGAACGACAACGGCAAGCATACACATATCGGTATTTTGAATGTGCATAAACGGATTCGTCTCTATTTTGGCTCAAATTACGGTTTAAGTATTCATAGTGAAGAAGGTGTCGGTACAGTAGTAACTATTCGGATACCCAGCTCTAATGATACTCCTATTGATAAATCATTCTAGTAATAATCTGGCATATCAAAATCATTTTAGTATAAAATTAGCAGTAATGCTTGAAGGCGGTGTAGCCCTTATGGTTTATGGGTTCACCGCCTTCACTTTCATTAAAATTTCGCAAGATATCACTGAGATGGCTTTCTATTTCGGATTCGTGCAAGAGGTTTGTACATACAATGAAACAATTAGACTTCTAAATAGCAATCGTATAAATCGTTTATAAAAACAAAAAAGCCGACATAAAAATAACAGGAGATCGAAGTTTTTCAATCTCCTGCTAAATTTAATAGCGACCTATTAGCCCTTAACTGCACCGGCAGTCAAACCACCAACGATCTTATTGCTCAAGCAACAATAAACGATAATGGTCGGGATAACAGCGATAACGATAGCTGCAAACATCGGTCCATAGTTCGTCATATTCGGTCCAACGAATGTGGTCAAACCAATCGGAAGAGTTCTTACCGCATCGGCGTTTGTAAAGATACGTGCAACGAGCAACTCATTCCAAGTACCGTTAAAGGTAAACAACCCGATAGTAAAGATACCGCCGGTAGAGATCGGGATAATGATTCTCCAGAAAGCGCCCCAAAGGGAACAACCGTCGATAACAGCCGCTTCTTCCATCTCTTTTGGCAGGTTCCCAAAGAAACCACGCATGATATAAATGCTCTGACCAAAGGAGAAAACAACATACGGAATAATCAAGCTGAGATAATTGTTAATCAAGCCAAGGGCTGAGAACCAAACAAACAACGGAATCAATGAAGCATGAATCGGAATCATCATACCTGCAAGGAACATACCCATTACAGCACCGGATAATTTCCATTTCATTCTCGCAATTGCATATGCTGCCATACAGTTAATTAACAAGGAAACGACAAGGGTTGTACCAACAACAATAACAGAGTTCATAAAGTACTGACCGATATGACCAGCAACCCAAGCTTTTTCAAAGTTAACCCACTGCAGCTCGGCAGGAAAACCAAACGCGGAAAGGAAGATTTCATTATTTGTTTTAAAGGAGGCTATAATGAGCCAGAAAAGCGGATACAGATAAAGGACCGCAAAGATAATCAAAACAATATAAATGATAAGTTTAGATACTTTAAACTTAGATTTATTCTTTTCGTAACTTGCCATTCTCGTGTATCCTCCTTACATTTCGTAGTTTTCAACTTTGATTAACTTATTCAATACAAAGGTAAAGAACAAGCAGAGAACAACAAGAATCATAGCTAAGGCGCTACCATAACCGTATTCCCACTGCGTAAACGAACGAACATACAGATGCGAAGCCAAAACCTCTGTCGCATGTGCAGGACCGCCGTTTGTCATCGTGTAAATCAAGTCGAAGAATTTAAGTGAACCAATACAGCTCAATACAGTGCTGATTTTAATCATCGGCGTAATGAGCGGCAGGGTAATATAGCGAATACATTTAATACGAGAAGCACCATCAATGTAGGCAGCCTCGTAAAGAGATTCCGGAATGCCCTGAATTGCAGCCATGTAAAGCATCATAGTTGAACCCATGTACTGCCACATTGCAACAAGGCCAATGCACCAGAGCGGCAACGGAAGGAATCCACCGATTTCATATAACCACTGCGGGCCCTGAATACCGACTACAAGTAACAACTGGTTGAGAACACCGATCTTCGGGTGGAAAATGAAGCTCCACAAAAGACCAACAGCTGCACTGGACAAAACTACCGGTAAGTAATAAATATTTTTGAATAAGTTTTTAAATTTAATATTATTCGTTAAGATAATAGCAGTTAAAAGTCCCAAGAACTGCTGAGAAATTAACGAGAATATTACAAAGAAAATTGAGTTTTTAAAAGCAGTCCAGAATGTAACATCCTGGGTAAACATAAATACAAAGTTATCAAATCCGATAAATTTCGGATCCTTTAAACCGTTCCATTCGAACAAGCTTAAAGCAACACCATAGATCATTGGTCCTAACAGAACACATACAAACAACAGTACCGCAGGCCCGACGAACAATAGTATCATTTTTTTGTCGCGCAGCAACTTCTCCATACTAAACCTCCACTCCACACAACACCAGATTATTACACCATATTTTTTTCTAAAGGTATAACTGAGGAGAATTTCACTCAGAAAAGGGATTAGGACAGGAATCCTAATCCCTTTCAAAGTGAACACTAATTAAATATCCAGCTGATTAACAATTATTCTTCAGAAGAATCGTCGCCAGCCTTAACTTTCATACTCTCGTTGTAAGCCTGGAGATCTGTGAATGCCTGCTCAACGGTTTTAGCACCGGTGAAGAAAGCGCTCAAGCAGCTGTTCCACTCAGTACCAAAGGTATTGCCAAGGCACTCATCGATGTACGGATATACACCGGTGGAAGACTCGGAAATGTCAAGTACGGATTTAACTTCGGTTGCACATTTCTCGAAATCGTAAGTAACGTTAGTGGTCGGGAACTTACCAGCTTCTTCAACTGTAGCTCTCTGGAAATCTTCGCCGCTCAAATATTTGATCCAAAGCAGAGCTTTGTCAACATTTTTGCAGTTCTTGGAAATGGTAACGTTATCGGTCTTACCCATCCATTTGCTGGAATCACCTTTACCGCCAACTACAGACGGGAACGGGAATACTGCAATTTTACCTTTAACCTGAGAGTCCTCACCATTGTAGTTACCGATAGCCCAAGAGCCCTGGCACTGCATAGCAGCTCCGCCGGTTTTGAAGGTTGCATAGTTCTGGTCTACAGAGTCGCCAAGATAAGTATCCTGAAGATAGCCTTTTTTAACCAAATCCATGGTCATTTCGCCGGCTTTCAGGAATGCATCCTGCATAAAGGTAGAATCTTTTTCAAGATTTCTGATCGGATCAAAGATCTGCTCACCGCCGATTCTCTGTACGAGCTGACCGGTAAAGAGGGAAATCGCCCAACCGGAGTTAGCTTCGCCCGGCAGAACCAACGGAACAATGTTGGCATCTTTCAAAGTCTGACATGCTGCAAGGAAATCATCCCATGTTTTGATGTCAGCAGCTTTTACGCCAGCCTTATCGAACAGCTCGGTGTTGTAGAAAACAGCAGAAACTGCAAACTGGAGCGGAATAGCATACTGTTTGCCATCGAAAGTAACCTGATCGCCCATACCGTCGAGGAAGGTGTCAGCCCACTTCTTGTCAGCGTCAAGGAACTGTTTCATGTCCATGATAAAGCCCTGTTCGCCCATCTCTTTGGTCTTAGCACCCGGCTGCTGATGAAGGGTGTCAGGCATCTGATTCGCAACACCCATAGCAGTGATTTTGGTACCATAGTCATTAGAGTTAATGTGCAGCCACTGAATCTCAACGCCGTTTTCAGCGCCGATACCCTCGTTAAACTCTTTACGGCCTTTACCGTAGAGCTGGGTCATAAGGTCCTGAGAAGACTCCGGATTGTCCCAGTAAGAGTGAATAAGAGTGATTTTCTCGTCCTTGCCATCGCCGCTACCGCCGTTACATGCTGTGAATACAGACAGCATCAACGCAGCAGAAGCAACAAGAGCAAGTAATCTTTTGGTTTTCACAAAAAATTCCTCCTTGTTTTTGGTGTGTTTGATGATTTATCACAAGATCAATTATATATTGAGCTTCAAGTTATGTAAATTAGATAAAATCAACCTAATGGTTTAAATTTATAACATTTCGGACATAAAATAATTACCAAAAAGCCTAAAATCGACTTATTTTATTCATATTCCCTGTTAATTTTACCAACTTCCCACCCTTTCGACCCCCTATTTATAAGAATTTTTGCCATATTGGTTGTAAAAACAAACTTTCTAATGGTTCGTATTTTAAACATTTCTTGATAAAATCAAATATCAATGACCGAATTATCAATCTATGATATGCTTGTTTGTACAACATGCACAAATAATATACTTAACCGATTTATTTTAAAAAAATATCCAAAGAGATTTCTAAAAACCTCTTTGGATTTCTCATCTTTCCTTGTAAATTGTAATCGTTTACACTCCGATACCCGACACCAAAATGTTATTTTAACACCTTATCGGCATATTGGATATATTTCTCCCAATCATACGGTGAAAGTGCATGTCCTCCCCGCCGAATATGATATGCGACCATACCGCTTTGATCCACCGTACCTATAACCGGAAATTCTTTTAGCGCAAGCGGCTTTTCTCCGTAGAGCTCATAAACCACGCCCGCCTCCTTTGCAGCAAGAAATTCTGCAATCGGACCGGACCAAAGATCATCAATAGCACTCGGGACATAGAGAGCACGCGGCGCGATAAGGGCCAACAGCATGTGCTGGTCAAACGGCATATGCTCTTCACCCGCGCCGAATTCCTTATAATTTGAGCAGAACCAACACGGAAATCCTTTACAGATATCTTTGATATGCTCACCCGGTTTTTTGCGAGTAATGGCTGTTCCACCGCAACCGGATTCATTGCTGCATACCAATCCAAATCGGATATCGGAAGCTCCACACCAAAGGGAAGCTTTTCCGGTGCGAGAATGTCCGACCAGCGCTGCTTTACTGCTGTCAATTTCAGGAATGGTTTCCACAACATCCATCACACGTGACGCCGCCCAAGCCCAGCTTGCAATTGCACCCCAGGTATTATTTTTACGCACACCGTCCGATTCTTTTACGACCGCATGGATCCCGCCGGAAAAATCGTTATTATCGTCGGTACAAACTTCCGGATAATAAAAGCGAGCAAGCGCGTAACCACGATTTAACACTTTTTCCTTGATCATACCGGTGTTCTGATACGGAAACTGAATCAGTTCAAAAACCGGACAGGGGTCTTTTGCCTTCGGCACCGAAATATAGGCGCGAAAACTGTGGCTGCCAAATTTTGTTTTAGTGGTAATTACAACGTCATATTCAATGCTTTCTGCCGTTTCGGTGCGCTCTTTGGTGTGCGAAACCTTAAGATCAATCGCAGGAATCCGGCCATATACATTGTCGGTAAAAAAGTCGTAAATCTCACCGCGGCGTTTTGATTCCCACTCTTTGGCCGTGGTAACGCAGCTTCCGTCATTACAGGTTAAAATTGATGGAAGGTTTGTAATTTTGGGGATGTACATGATTGATGCTCCTTTATAATAATTTATAATTTCCGGAAACGGTATAAGACGAAGCGCCGCCTATCAATTTATCGCCGTACAAAACCGCTGAATCCATTCCGCGGAAAAAACGGGGCAATTCTCGCATTTCGTCAGCCGTAAGCCTTGCTATTCGCTTGTCCCCTTACACATGAGTCTATCATAGAATATACTAAAAAACAAGGTCGGCATGGAACATCCGCGCCGACCTTATAAATGATTCAACTTTACTCGTGGCTTAATTTCTCGGCCATTTTGATCATCTGCTTTGCCTCTTCCTCGGTGTCAAATTCACAAAAGAGGAATAATCCCTTGGAGGAAAGCTCAGTTAACAACGTCTCCAGTACCGGGAATTTATTATGCCGAATAAGCAATCTCTTCCCGGCCTGCTGAATTTTCCGGAGAGTCGGAATAAACTCAGTCGGTTCAGGCTGACCGTCAACACAGGTCCACTGTATGATGTCCAGATCATCAATAGCCAACAGTGAATCGAGGTGAACACATTGTTCCATTCCGTCAAAATGGTAAAGTGCCTTATCTAAGAATGCAGACTGTGCTTTAAGCTCCGGAAGTGCAAACTCCTCAAACATCGGATGAGAAATCATAACCGAGAGATCGCACTGCATCTGGCTGAATTTTCCGGGTCCCCAAATGCCAAGCCAGCCCACCGTGCTGCCTCCGTCATTGTTGTCTTTTGTAATGGCATAACACTCGTCAACGGTCGTTTTCCAAGCTTCCAGACATTTGGGCATCGCCGCATGAACCCAATCCGGATTAAGAGCGAGATCCATTAAAAGATTATCACTTCCGCGCAGATGTGCCAGAGTATCGAGGTTTCCCGAAATGTCTGGCATCGAAATGAAATAATCTCCCTTGCTGTCCTCCACAAAAACTTTGGAAAGCTCCAGCGTTTTTTGATAAAGAAAACTCTGTTTATTAAAAACAAGCGTTTCCGGGTCATCCTCTTTCACTTCATCGCTTCCGAAAAACCAGATGGAATCCTCATATCCGACTTTAATACCGTTAAAATATCCGGCAAGCCCGGAAGCGCCAAGATTCGTAAAAATCTGAGGGAACGATTCTCCGGCATAATAAGTATTTTCAAATACGTCGCAATTACGTTCGATAATCAACTCGGGGTCGGTCCAATAAATCTTCCGATCTTCCTCTTTTTCCGGCTTTGGAAAGTTACGATATTTTCCCCCTTCTTTCCGCCCCACTGCCGCAACACAGCAACGGTCGGTCATTTCGCCTGCCCAAAAGGCTTCCATCCTCTTTTTGGCTTTATCCCAATCTTCTTTATAGCGCATAATATAAACCCTCCTGTTGCAAAGTTCGTTCACTGATGCTACTATTATAAAAAAGGAATTAGTTTTTCGCATTCATTTTTCAGACCACTATTAGGAGAAAAACGACATGGTAAACCGTTTTGAAAACGATTTCCTGGATGATATGACCTATTATCAGCTTAAAGTAGAGCGAGTACATCTTGTGCGCACGTTCGCTATGCACTCCCATACTTTCTCTGAAATTGTAGTTGTATTAAGCGGCACCGCACTTCATGTAATCGGAGAACAGGGATATCAAATCCGCCCGGGTGACGTTTTTGTCATCGATCGATCCTCCGGTCATGCCTTTGAACAGGTGAAAAATCTTGTCATTATTAATTTCAGCTACAACGAACAACACCTGCTGTTCGACAAAGAAGATTTGCGGCTGCTACCGGGCTTCGCCTCTCTTTTTCTGACAGCACCCAAATTGCGGAAGCATAACGGATCTGTCGGGATGCTCCGGTTAGAACAGTCCGATCTCTCATTTTTGGAAAACATTGCTGAAATGATTTTACGTCAAACTGCGCAAAAAAGCGAAGGTTACGAAACGGTTGTAAAGCTTTTATTTCAAACTGTTGTTGCTTTTCTCTCTTCGCAATATCTTCGCACAGAAACAACAGCTTCACAAAACCTGGGTTTAATAGCGGACGCTTTTGACTATCTGGAGGCGCATTTCTCAGAAGACTTATCGGTTAAATCTCTGGCCGGGCATTTTTCTGTTTCACCGCGACATCTCGAACGTCTTTTTCGACAATATTGTAAAGAAAGTCCGCTTGAGCATCTGACAGAACTGCGAATGTCCGAGGCGTTGCGCCAACTCGCCTATACCGAATATCCGGTCTCTGAGGTTGCCGTTCGCTGCGGTTTCTCCGATTCCTCATATTTTTCGCGGGTGTTCAAGGCTCGATATCAGGTGTCACCAAGGCGATACAGGGAGCTTACCAGCTTAAAGCCTTTTTAAACTAATGTCATAGCTAACAAGAGGTCGTTAAAACGCAACGTTTTAACGACCTCTATCATTTTAACGATTAAATATGCTATTGCGCTCTATATATCGTTTTAATATTTCAACTGCTTCATCATATTGATTTTCGCAATTTGAAAAGGAATTGTTCTGTCAATATAAACTCCTCTCCGGTAAAAACAATCTTTTTCCATATCGTTCATTTCTGCAGTTCCTCTTATCACAACATTTATAGCTCTGTTGTACGACAAATTACAATGGGTTTATTGCAAAAGCTCATTCGAACGCTCACCTGCACCTGCTTTAGGCTAACTCACAGCTGAAAAGAATATCTTAACACCGTCTTTACAATGTGATCACGTGTTTCAAACAGGGCTACTTATCTTCAAAATACCGATGATCTGTCGGATAGTTTTGATCGTCATCAAAAAAAAGCGGAATTTTTCCCGTCTGAAGGGCGGTAAACGCGTTAATCCTACCAATTTGATAAGTAAAACGCCGCAGCTCCGTTAAAATCACATCCAAACGAGTATCTTCGTCCGTTTTGGAGCGTTGCAGGAGAAGTTCATCATCCAGCTCATCCAAATAAAGAAAAAGCCTTGCTTTCAAATCAAGGTAATATTCTACCAACTGTTCTTTTGAAAGCGGTTTTCCAGAATAGGAAACTGAAAAGTCTACAAGTGCATCATTGTGAAAATCTGCATCGCGCCGAAGCCCGGACGATTCGATAACTTTACAATCCAAACGATATAACATCTTGTAGAGCAGCCGCCAAATAGGCTGCTCTACAAGTTCTTCTTCTAATTTACAGGTGGACAAAACCACCTGTATATTATAAAGTGTAATATTTGTTTGCCGGGCAATTAATCGGCTCAATGTATTTTTCATAAAGTTCCTCCCAGACAGTCAGCGGCTTATATATTTTAATAATACGTTCCAATCACTGAGCAAACGTTCCATTGGATAACATCCACGGTTAGCGGGACTGGTAGATGGCAGATAAATTGATTCAATGCCTGTTTGGGGATAGCAAAATTTCCGGTAAAGCTCTGTTGCCTTTTTCCCGGCAGTAAAAACTCCAACCACAGGACATTGATCAAGCAGCCAGTTAATATCATTTGGGATCGGTGAGTCAATACTGTGATCATCTGCGCCTTTAATTTCACAAGAGGCCAACACATCCCACAAGGCAATATGATTTTTCAAAAGCAGTTCCTTTTTCTCGCTGTTTGTGTGCGGCAATTCTTCGTTTAACAAATGTGAAAGAAGCGGCCAGAAACGATTTTGCGGATGGCCGTAATAAAAACCAGTCTCTCTGGATTTCGGAGAGGGAATGCTTCCAAGGATCAAAGCCCTGGAATGTCGGTCAAAAACGGGAGCAATCTGATGATAAACCAAAGGCATTGTTTTTCTCCTTTTCTCGGCATATCTTAGCAGGCAGCGCAGTATCATTGAAGCTTACGCAGAACGCATCTGCATCTCCTTTTACAGCTATTATAACACATTTTTTAAAAAACAATAGTAAAAGTTTTGACTTGTACCTTTTCAATCGTTTGAACATTGCGAGCAAAAATTTAAAATAAACGGATAGTTGACAAAACGAAAAAAAACTGCTATAATACAAATACGCTTTAAAGCGTTAAAGCTTTTAAGGAGCAATATTATGTTGAAAATTAGACACGACAATCGATTTTATTATTACTATTACCTGACCTATTCGGAGTCGGGCTATTTGTCGTGCATGAATTTACAGCATTAAGAACCGCTGTTTAAAGGGCCGACAACCGATTCCGGTTGTCGGCCCTTTTGCATGCCAATCATTTGTATTGGACAGGTTAATCTGTCCGTTGTCATTTTAAAGAAAGAGGAAGCTATATGATCGTCATTCTCAAACAAAATGCGCCGAAAGAAAAGGTCCATGACTTATTGGAAAACTTAAAAATCAGGGGGTTGGTATCCATTTCAGCGAGGGTACACACACTACTCTTTTCGGATTAGTCGGCGATGTTTCCAAAATTGACCAAGAGGCTTTGGAGGCTCTTGACATTGTTGAAACAGTAAAACGTGTTTCTGAACCCTACAAACTTGTTAACCGTAAATTTCATCCCATAGATACCGTTATCACTGCCGGTGACGGAAAAATCGGCGGCGGAACCTTCGGTGTAATCGCAGGGCCGTGTTCTGTTGAATCACCTGAGCAGATTATCGGTGTAGCCAAGCGAATGAAAGCTGCCGGCGCTAAATTCCTGCGCGGCGGCGCTTTTAAGCCCAGAACCTCACCTTATGCTTTCCGCGGACTAAAGGCCGAAGGAATTGAGCTTCTTCTTGAGGCAAAAAAAGAAACCGGACTCCCCATTGTCACTGAGCTTACCAGCTTACGTTACCTCGACCTGTACAACGATGTTGACATTATCCAGGTAGGTGCAAGAAATATGCAGAATTTTGATATGCTTTCCGAGCTTGGCCATTGCAATAAGCCTATTCTGCTAAAGAGAGGACTTTCCAGCACGATTGAAGAACTTTTGATGAGTGCGGAGTATATTGTTTCCGGCGGCAACCCGAATGTTATTCTCTGTGAGCGCGGAATTCGCACTTTTGAAACCGCCACACGCAACACACTCGATATTTCGGCTATTCCGCTTCTGAAACAAAAAACACATCTTCCTGTCATTGTTGATCCGAGTCACGCCTCCGGAATCGCCTCTCTCGTTCCCATTCTTGCAAAAACCGCTGTTGTTTCAGGTGCAGACGGTCTAATGGTTGAAGTGCATCCAAACCCTCCGGCTGCACTTTGTGACGGTGCACAATCTATTACGCCCGATGTTTTTGACCAAGTGATGAATGATGTAAAATCTCTCTGCATGCTGGAAAATAAGTCCCTCTGAAATTGGAACCTTTTACTCAAGAAATGCAAAAAGGCTTCTGCTAATAAGCAGAAGCCTTTTTAAATAGACGAAAATTACTCGTTGATAGCGGTAACAACGCCGGAACCAACAGTTCTGCCGCCTTCACGGATAGCGAAACGGAGACCCTCTTCGATAGCGATCGGAGTGATCAGCTCAACATCCATGGTAACGTTATCGCCAGGCATGCACATCTCGGTGCCTTCCGGAAGAGTGATAACGCCGGTAACGTCAGTGGTTCTGAAGTAGAACTGCGGACGATAGTTGTTGAAGAACGGGGTATGACGTCCACCCTCTTCTTTTTTCAGAACGTAAACCTGGCCTTTAAATTTGGTGTGCGGATGAATGGAACCGGGTTTGCAGAGAACCTGTCCACGCTCGATTTCATTTCTCTGAATACCACGGAGCAGAGCGCCGATGTTATCGCCAGCCTCAGCGTAATCCAGAATTTTACGGAACATTTCAATACCGGTAACGGTAGTTTTTGCTCTCTCTTCGGTCAAACCGATGATTTCAACTTCATCACCAGTGTTAAGCTGACCTCTTTCAACTCTACCGGTAGCAACAGTACCACGGCCGGTAATGGTGAAGACGTCCTCAACAGGCATCAGGAACGGCAGATCAGCTTTACGCTCCGGAGTCGGGATGTAGCTGTCAACAGCGTCCATCAGCTCATGAATGCAAGCATATTCCGGTGCGTTCGGATCAGTAGAAGTGCTCTCGAGAACTTTAAGAGCAGAACCTTTGATGATCGGGGTATCGTCGCCCGGGAAATCGTACTCGTTGAGGAGGTCACGGATTTCCATCTCAACCAACTCAAGAAGCTCCGGATCGTCAACCTGATCAGCTTTGTTCATGAAAACAACGATATACGGAACGCCAACCTGACGAGAAAGCAGGATGTGCTCACGGGTCTGCGGCATCGGGCCGTCAGCCGCAGAAACAACCAGAATAGCACCGTCCATCTGAGCAGCACCAGTGATCATGTTTTTAACATAGTCAGCATGTCCGGGGCAGTCAACGTGAGCGTAATGACGTTTGTCAGTCTCATACTCAACGTGAGCGGTGTTGATCGTGATACCACGCTCTCTCTCTTCCGGAGCCTTATCGATGTTTGCGTAATCAACGAAGTCAGCATCGCCTTCGAGATTGAGAACTTTGGTGATCGCAGCGGTCAAAGTGGTTTTACCATGGTCAACGTGACCAATGGTACCAATGTTAACGTGGGGTTTGGTTCTTTCGAATTTCGCCTTTGCCATTGTATTTTCCTCCTTAAATGCAAATCTTAATTATAAACGTTCATCACTAGTTATTCTAGCAATAAATTCAGAATAATTCAAGCCCTAATCATTCTTTTTTGCACGACTGGACATAATGCCCTCGGCAATTGATTTCGGAACTTCAACATAGTGGCTCGGTTCCATAACATACTGGCCGCGTCCCTGTGTTTTAGAACGAAGGTCAGTTGCGTAACCGAACATTTCAGACAGCGGAACAAAAGCATTGATCTGCTGTGCACCAGGACGTGCTTCCATGCCCTGAATCTGTCCACGGCGGGAGTTCAGATCGCCGATAACGTCGCCCATGTACTCTTCCGGAACAATGACGGTAACTTTCATAATCGGCTCAAGAATAACCGGATCACCTTTTCTCATTGCCTCTTTAAAGGCCATAGAACCGGCAATCTTAAACGCCATTTCAGAGGAGTCAACCTCATGATAAGAACCATCGTAAAGAGTGACTTTACAGTCAACTACCGGATAACCGGCAAGTACACCGGCCTGCATAGCACCTTGGATACCAGCATCAACAGCCGGGATATATTCCTTAGGAATTGCACCACCGACGATTGCATTGATAAACTCGTAACCTTTACCGGACTCGTTCGGCTCAACCTTGATCTTAACATGACCGTACTGACCTTTACCACCGCTCTGACGCGCATATTTATGGTCAACGTCAGCCATCTTGCGGATGGTTTCTTTGTAAGCAACCTGCGGTTTACCTACATTTGCTTCAACCTTAAATTCACGCAGCAAACGGTCAACAATGATCTCCAGATGGAGCTCGCCCATACCGGCGATGATGGTCTGGCCTGTTTCCTCGTCCGTATAGGTGCGGAAAGTCGGATCCTCTTCTGCCAGTTTCGAAAGGGCGATACCCATCTTCTCTTGACCGGCTTTGGTTTTCGGCTCAATTGCTACACGAATAACCGGATCCGGGAATTCCATTGACTCGAGGATAATCGGGTGCTTCGGATCACACAAGGTATCACCGGTGGTAGTGTTTTTAAGGCCAACCGCAGCAGCGATATCACCGCAGTAACACTCTTCCAAATCTTTTCTGTGGTTCGAGTGCATCTGCAGAATACGACCCATACGTTCGTTGTTATCCTTGTTTGCGTTATAAACGGTAGAGCCGGCTTTGACAATACCGGAATATACGCGGAAAAAGCACAGCTTACCAACAAACGGGTCAGTTGCAACCTTAAATGCCAAAGCAGCAAAAGGATTGTTGTCGTCAGCCGGACGCTCTTCCTCTTCCTCCGTATCCGGGTTTACACCTTTAATCGGCGGAATATCAAGCGGAGAGGGCATAAAATCAACAACCGCATCGAGCAATTTCTGTACGCCCTTATTTTTGTAAGAAGTACCGCAGGTAACCGGAACAATTGTATTGTCGATGGTGCCCTTACGGATTGCAGCTTTGATTTCTTCGATGGTCAGCTCTTCGCCTTCCAGATACTTCATCATCAGCTCTTCATCCTGCTCAGCAACTGCTTCAAGCAATGCAGCATGGTACTCTTCGGCCTTGTCTTTCAAATCCGCCGGAATTTCTTCTTCACGGATATCTTTTCCAAGGTCGTCGTAATACACATAAGCTTTCATTTCAATCAGGTCAACAATACCTTTGAAATCTTCTTCAGCACCGATTGGCAACTGAATCGGGAGTGCATTACATTTAAGTCTGTCGTGCATCATTTTCACGACGTTATAGAAATCTGCGCCCATGATATCCATTTTGTTTACATAGGCCATTCTCGGAACATGGTATTCATCAGCCTGGCGCCATACGGTTTCAGACTGCGGTTCAACACCGCCCTTTGCACAGAAAACGGTAACAGATCCATCCAGAACACGCAGAGAACGCTGAACTTCTACTGTAAAGTCAACGTGCCCGGGGGTGTCAATGATATTGAGTCTGTGACCTTTCCAATAAGCGGTGGTCGCAGCAGAGGTAATGGTAATACCTCTTTCCTGTTCCTGTACCATCCAGTCCATGGTAGCAGCACCTTCGTGCGTTTCACCAATCTTATGGTTGATACCGGTATAAAACAGGATACGCTCGGTAGTGGTTGTCTTACCGGCGTCAATATGCGCCATAATCCCTATGTTACGAGTCATTTCAAGAGATACGTCTCTTTCCATAAACGGATAACCTCCAAATAATATCGGAAATACAGCTTAGCAGCAAAATCAGGAGGCAGCCAAAACGGTATATCCTGTTTCTGCATACGAAAACGGCAAGATGCTCATTACCATCTGTAATGAGCAAACGCCTTATTAGCTTCTGCCATTCTATGAGTTTCTTCACGTTTCTTGCATGCGCCACCGTTACCGTTGATCGCATCGAGAATCTCGTTAGCAAGACGCTCTTTCATAGTCTTTTCACTGCGCTGACGGGAGTACAGTGTAATCCATCTAAGTCCCAAAGTCTGCCGTCTCTCCGGACGAACTTCCATCGGAACCTGGTATGTGGCACCGCCGACACGACGAGCCTTAACCTCTAATACAGGCATGATGTTTTCCATTGCATCGGTAAAAGATTCCAAAGGATCTTTACCGGTTTTTTCAGCAATAATATCGAATGCACCGTAAACAATTTTCTGAGCAACGCCCTTTTTTACCGTCGTACATAATGTTGTTGATAAGACGAGTTACGAGTTTTGAATTATAAAGCGGATCCGGCAAAACATCACGTTTTGCGATATTACCTCTTCTTGGCACTTCGCTTCCCTCCTTCATAAAATGATATCATCGGTACTCGAAAGGAACTTAACTTTCGTCGGCACCCATTAGAGGCATTTATAATAAGCCACTAAGTGGTTGCACATCAAAGATTCCCTTATTTCCCAGCTTTCGGTCTCTTCGCGCCATACTTGGAACGAGCCTGATTTCTCTTCGCAACACCCTGTGCGTCGAGTGTACCACGAATAATGTGATAACGAACACCAGGAAGGTCACGGATACGTCCGCCTCGGATCAAGACAACGCTATGCTCCTGCAGGTTATGGCCGATACCCGGAATATAAGCGGTAACTTCATTTCCGTTGGTCAATCTAACCCTGGCAACTTTACGAAGCGCTGAGTTCGGCTTTTTCGGGGTCATGGTTCTAACCGAAGTACAAACGCCGCGTTTTTGCGGTGAAGCCTGGTCCGTAACGGTTTTTGTCTTAGCGTTATAGCCTTTTAACAAAGCCGGCGCTTTCGACTTTTTGTTTACAGGACTTCTTCCCTTTCTGACTAACTGGTTAAAGGTTGGCATTAAGGCACCTCCTTAAATAATTATTATATATAGCTTATGGCTTGGCCACAATTTATATATCACACACAGATAGTACCGGGCTTATCCGCATAAAACGGATAAGCCAAGCACACCAATTTATAATACCATCACTGGCTTTATTTTGTCAACAAAAACTTTGTAAAGCAGGCTTTTCTTTACTCTTCGATAACTGCGGGCGCTGTAGGAACGACCTCCACATCGGAATAACACTTCATACCGGTACCGGCCGGAACCAATTTACCGATAATTACGTTTTCTTTTAATCCGAGCAGCGGATCGACCTTGCCCTTAATCGCAGCCTCGGTCAAGACACGAGTTGTCTCCTGGAAAGATGCGGCAGACAGGAAACTGTCGGTTGCCAGAGATGCTTTTGTAATACCGAGCAGAACCGGAATATAGGTAGCGGTGACAAGACCGGCCTCACCGGCATCAATTCGAGCCTGAATTGCTTTATTCTCGTTGATGATTTCGGAACGATCAACCAGCGAACCCGCAAGAAGCTCGGTAGAGCCCGGATTATCAACTCGAACTTTCCGCATCATCTGACGAACGATAACCTCAATGTGTTTATCGTTGATATCAACGCCCTGCATCCGGTAAGTTTTCTGAACTTCGGCAATCAGGTAGTTCTGAACTGCCTTTTCGCCTTTGACATCCAGAATATCGTGTGGATTAACAGCACCCTCTGTTAACGCTTCACCAGCAATTACAGTATCGCCTTCCATTACCTTAATGCGGTAACCGTACGGAACCGGATATGCTCTTTCGTCCCCGTCTGCAGAGGTAACAATAACATTGCGGATTCGTTTAATTTCTTCCATCCGGACGGTACCGGAAATTTCGGAGATAATCGCACTGCTCTTAGGACGGCGCCCCTCAAACAGTTCTTCAACTCTCGGAAGACCCTGGGTAATATCTTCAGCAGAAGCAATACCGCCGGTGTGGAAGGTACGCATTGTAAGCTGAGTACCAGGCTCACCGATTGACTGTGCTGCGATAATACCAACTGCTTCGCCAACGGTAACGGGTTTACCATTTGCAAGGTTTGCACCATAACATTTTGAACAGATACCATGTTTGGATTCGCAGGTGAGAATAGAGCGAACCGAAACTGTCTCGGCTCCGGAATCAACAATCTTCTTCGCATCGGCGTCATCCATCATCTTATCTCTGGAAACAAGCACTTCGCCGGTTGCAGGATCAACAAAATCTTCCACCAGATAACGTCCAACCAGACGCTCCTGCAATGGTTCAATCATTTCGTTGCCCTCTTTAATGGAGTAAACCTCAATACCGTTATGAGTGCCACAATCCTCCTGCCGGATGATAACATCCTGAGAAACATCAACCAAACGACGGGTCAGATAGCCTGAGTCGGCCGTACGAAGCGCTGTATCAGCCAAGCCTTTACGAGCACCACGGGATGAAATAAAGTATTCCAAAATGTTAAGGCCCTCACGGTAGTTTGCACGAATCGGCATTTCAATGGTAACACCGGCTGTGTTTGCAATAAGTCCACGCATACCGGCCAACTGACGAATCTGGTTCATAGAACCACGTGCACCGGAATCGGCCATCATAAAGATCGGGTTGTACTGATCCAGGTTGTTCTTCAAAGCATCAGCAACGTTTTCGGTCGTTTTGCTCCATACATCAAGAACCAATGAAGTTCTTTCTTCATTTGAAATCAAACCACGGCGGAACTGGCGGGTAATTTTTTCTACCTGTGCGTCAGCGTCTTCCAGCATTTGTTTTTTCTGCGGAGGAATAACCGCATCGCAAACAGCAACAGTAATAGCGCCTTTGGTAGAATACTTAAAGCCTTGTGCTTTGATTCGGTCAAGAACCTCAGCTGTCACCGCAGTACCGTGTTGTTTAATACAGCGATCAATAATCTGTCCAAGCTGCTTTTTACCAACCAGGAAAGAAACTTCAAGGTCAAATTGATTTTCACTCTTGGTGCGGTCTACATAGCCAAGATCCTGCGGAATCGGATCGTTAAAGATGATCCGGCCAACCGTAGCATCGATAATCTTGGAAACCTTGCGGTCACCGATTTCCTTAGTCACACGAACTTTAATGGCGGCATGCAGAGAAACAACACCATCCTGATAAGCCATTAAAGCTTCGTTAAAGTCACGGAATACTTTTCCCTCTCCCTTTTCGCCATCCTTTTTCATGGTGAGGTAGTAGGAACCGAGAACCATATCCTGCGTCGGCACTGCAACCGGACGTCCATCGGAAGGTTTAAGGAGGTTATTAGCCGCCAACATCAAGAAGCGAGCCTCTGCCTGTGCTTCCGCCGAAAGCGGAACGTGTACTGCCATCTGGTCGCCGTCAAAGTCAGCGTTATAAGCGGTACAAACGAGTGGATGAAGTTTAAGCGCTCTGCCTTCAACCAAAACCGGCTCAAAAGCCTGAATACCTAGGCGGTGAAGAGTCGGAGCACGGTTTAATAAAACAGGGTGATCCTTAATGACCACTTCCAGCGCATCCCATACTTCCGGTTTTGCGCGCTCTACCATTTTCCTTGCGCTCTTAATGTTGTTTGAAACACCGGTCTCAACCAAACGCTTCATAACAAAAGGTTTAAAGAGCTCCAACGCCATTTCTTTCGGGAGACCGCACTGATACATTTTAAGCTCCGGACCTACAACGATAACCGAACGACCGGAATAGTCAACACGTTTACCGAGCAAATTCTGGCGGAATCGGCCCTGTTTTCCTTTAAGCATATCCGAAATGGACTTAAGCGGACGATTGTTCGGACCGGTAACCGGACGGCCGCGGCGGCCGTTATCGATCAATGCATCGACTGCTTCCTGCAGCATCCGTTTTTCGTTACGAACGATAATATCTGGTGCGTTAAGCTCTAACAGCCGCTGCAAACGATTGTTGCGGTTAATAACACGGCGATAAAGGTCATTCAGATCGGAGGTCGCAAAACGACCGCCGTCGAGCTGAACCATCGGGCGAATATCCGGCGGGATCACCGGGATTACGTCAAGGATCATCCATTCCGGACGGTTGCCGGAAAGACGAAATGCCTCAACAACCTCAAGGCGTTTGAGAAGACGGACTCTTTTCTGGCCGGTGGCGTTTTCAAGCTCGTCTTTTAACTCTTTTGAAAGTTTCTCGAGATCGAGCTCTGTCAACAGTTCCTTAATAGCCTCGGCACCCATGGCAGCACGGAAATCGTCCTCATATTTTTCACGCATATCGGCATATTCTTTTTCGGAAAGAAGCTGCCCTTTCTCCAAAACGGTATTGCCCGGATCAATGACGATATACTTTGCAAAGTATAAAACTTCTTCCAAGCGGCGCGGAGAAATATCAAGGATCAATCCCATTCGCGAAGGAATACCTTTAAAATACCAGATGTGTGAAACAGGAGCGGCAAGTTTGATATGCCCCATCCGCTCGCGGCGGACCTTAGAACGGGTAACCTCAACGCCGCATCGATCACAAATTTTCCCCTTGTAACGCAGACGTTTATACTTACCACAGTGGCATTCCCAGTCCTTTGTAGGCCCAAAAATACGCTCGCAGAACAGGCCGTCACGTTCCGGTTTCAGGGTTCTGTAGTTAATTGTTTCGGGCTTCTTGACTTCGCCGTAGGACCATTCAAGAATCTGCTCAGGTGACGCCAAACCTATTTTAATTGATTCAAATACGTTAAATTCCATTCAGACGTCTCCTTCCTTATCTATCCAAATCATCACTGTCATCGACCATGTCATTGTCAAGGCCGAAATCCAGCTCGTCATCGTACTCTTCCTGTACATCTTCATCGGGTTCATCTTCAATCTCAGCATCTTCAACGCCGTATCCGTCCATGTCCCCTTCAACCTCAACAAGGTTATTTAAAACCTCATCGTCCATATGCTGCAGGCCGACATCGTCGTCATCATCAAATGATTGTTTCAGATCGATTTCCTCGTTGTTTTTATCGAGCACCTTAATATCAAGGCCGAGAGACTGGAGCTCCTTAACAAGTACCTTGAAGGATTCCGGAATACCCGGTGTCGGAACGTTCTGTCCTTTGACAATTGCTTCATAGGTCTTGACACGACCGACAACATCGTCCGACTTAACCGTCAGAATCTCTTGAAGCGTGTAAGCAGCACCATATGCTTCCAGCGCCCAAACCTCCATCTCACCGAAACGCTGACCGCCGAACTGAGCTTTACCACCCAAAGGCTGCTGTGTAACAAGGGAATACGGGCCGGTGGAACGGGCATGAATTTTATCGTCAACCAAATGATGGAGCTTTAAGAAGTACATATAACCAACGGTAACACGATTGTCAAACGGCTCACCGGTGCGTCCGTCATACAACTGAGTCTTACCATCCTCGCTATAACCGGCTTCTTTCAGACATTCACGAATATCATCCTCGTGTGCGCCGTCAAAAACCGGAGTCATTACTTTCCAGCCAAGAGCCTTAGCCGCATAGCCCAGATGAACTTCGAGCACCTGTCCGATGTTCATACGAGATGGAACGCCGAGCGGATTCAACACAATGTCAAGCGGCGTGCCATCCGGTAAAAACGGCATATCCTCCTGCGGAAGAATGCGGGAAACAACACCCTTGTTTCCGTGACGGCCGGCCATTTTATCGCCAACACTGATCTTTCTCTTCTGCGCAATGTAACAGCGAACCACCATATTAACGCCCGGGGAAAGCTCATCGCAATTCTGACGAGTAAAGACCTTTACATCAACAATCGTACCGGACTCACCATGCGGAACCTTTAGGGAAGTGTCACGAACCTCGCGCGCTTTTTCGCCGAAGATCGCACGAAGCAAGCGCTCCTCAGCTGTCAGCTCGGTTTCACCCTTTGGAGTAACCTTACCGACCAAAATATCACCGGCGTGAACCTCGGCACCAACTCGGATAATACCGCGTTCATCAAGATCTTTCAATGCATCCTCGCCGACATTCGGAATATCGCGGGTAATTTCTTCCGGCCCTAATTTGGTGTCGCGCGATTCAATTTCATATTCTTCAATGTGAATCGATGTAAAGACGTCGTCGCGAACAATTTTTTCGTTGATGAGAACAGCATCTTCGTAGTTATAACCCTCCCAGGTCATAAATCCGATTAATACGTTTTTGCCAAGGCTGATTTCACCATTGCTGGTTGCCGGGCCGTCAGCCAGCACCTGACCTTTTTGAACCCTCTCGCCCTTTTCAACAATCGGACGCTGGTTTACACAGGTGCCCTGGTTAGAACGTTTAAACTTAATCAGTTTATAGGTATGTGTCACACCGTTATCTTCTTTAAGAACAACTTCGTCCGCACTGACTTTTTCGATTACACCGTCCTGCTTTGAAACCACGGCAACGCCGGAGTCAACCGCAGCTTTATATTCCATACCGGTACCTACCACCGGAGACTCGGTTTTGAGAAGCGGAACCGCCTGCCGCTGCATGTTCGATCCCATCAAAGCACGGTTTGCATCGTCGTTTTCAAGGAACGGAATCATCGCCGTTGCAACAGAGACAACCATTTTCGGAGAAACATCCATGTAATCAACACGCTCACGCTCAATTTCCAGGATTTCATCCAGATGGCGCGCATTAACGCGGGGACGTGCAAAACGGCCCTGCTCATCGAGCGGCTCGTTTGCCTGTGCAACAACATAGACGTCTTCCACATCGGCTGTCATATAAACAACTTCATCGGTCACAACACCGGTTTCTTTATCTACTCTTCGGTACGGTGCCTCAATAAATCCATATTCATTAATCCGTGCAAAGGTTGCAAGGTAGGAAATCAAGCCGATGTTCGGACCTTCGGGCGTTTCAATCGGACACATACGGCCATAGTGGCTGTAGTGAACGTCACGAACCTCAAACGAAGCACGATCACGGGACAAACCGCCGGGGCCCAACGCCGACAAACGACGTTTGTGGGTTAACTCAGCGAGCGGATTTGTCTGATCCATAAACTGAGACAGCGGAGAGGATCCAAAAAACTCTTTAATCGCCGCCACAACAGGCCGGATGTTAATAAGCGCCTGCGGGGTAACAACATCCATATCCTGAGCCTGTAACGTCATACGTTCTCTGACAACCCTCTCCATTCTGGAAAAGCCGATCCGGAACTGATTTTGGAGCAACTCGCCGACCGAACGGATGCGGCGATTGCCGAGATGATCGATATCATCAACCGAGCCAATCCCATACACAAGATTATTAAGATAGTTCACAGTTGCAAAAATATCGTCTTTGATAATATGTTTCGGGATCAGTTCGTCTGCATGAGCAGCAATAGCTTCTTTAAGCTCCTCTTCCCCCTCAATTGTCTCAAGAATTTTCTTGAGTACCTTAAAACGAACTTTTTCGTTGATGCCGAGAGACTCAACATCCATATCACCGACATAGTCGTGAATATCCACCATGCCGTTCGAAATGATTTTAACCGTCTTGCCGTCCTCCAGCGTTACAAACGCTGTGTCAACGCCCGCTTTTTCAATTGCATCTGCCATTTCACGGGTGAGTTTCTGTCCGGCGTCAGCTAACAGCTCTCCGGTCATTTCATTAATCACCGGCTGCGCAAGAATCTGTCCGACCAAACGGCTGCCGATTGCAAGCTTCTTGTTGTATTTATAGCGTCCTACTCTGGAAAGATCATAACGACGTTCGTCAAAAAAGAGGTTGCGAAGATGTGTAATTGCACTTTCGACTGTCGGTGGCTCGCCCGGACGAAGTTTACGATAAACCTCCAGCAAAGCTTCTTCGCCGTTCTTAGTGGAATCCTTGTTCTGGATGGTGGCAATCAAACGCTCGTCCTCGCCAAAAACATCGTAGATTTCACTGTCTGAACCTACGAGATCGGTAAAGCTTTCGGTGAAATCACCTTCCACATTATCTTTGATCCGCAACAGAGCGCGCAGAAAAACCGTAATCGGAATCTTGCGATTTTTGTCAATTCGGACATAGAAAATATCATTCGAGTCGGTTTCATATTCCAACCATGCACCGCGGTTCGGAATAACCGTTGTCGCATAAAGAGGTTTGCCGGTCTTATCAAACGACTCACTGTAATAAACGCCCGGAGAACGAACGAGCTGAGAAACAATAACACGTTCCGCGCCATTGATTACAAACGTACCGCTCTCGGTCATCAGCGGAAAATCGCCTAAAAAGATCTCCTGCTCTTTTACCTCGCCAGTCTCTTTATTAAGAAGGCGCGCTTTGACGCGAAGGGGAGCCGCATAAGTCACATCACGTTCCTTACACTCCTCAACACTGTATTTCGGCTCCGGATCCAGGTGATAGTCGATAAAATCCAGCACAAGATTACCGGTGTAATCGGTAATGGCAGACATATCGTCAAAGACTTCCTTCAAACCTTTTTCCAGAAACCACTGATACGAATTTTTCTGCACTTCAATAAGGTTTGGCATCTCCAAAACTTCGTTGATTCGTGAAAAACTCATACGGACATTTTTTCCGAGTTTCACCGGCTTGACATTTACCATTTACTCAACCACTCCATTCTTCCGATTCACTCAAACAAGCCCACTTGTTAAAACAACTAAATTGCAAGTTAAAACAGCAGCTTATTTCTCTGTTTCAACCATTCTTTTTGCCTAATAAATTCCGTATTTGCGGCGTTTATAGGCACAAAATCCCATTTTGATACAGTCTATCATTATAGTACAAATCAAACGCTTTGTCAAGCATATGTTTTTTAATTTTCTCAACCGAATTGTGAGCCATAATTTTAAAAGTTATTCAAAAACATATAATATAGAAGACTTTTCGGGATGAAAAAAATACAATCAAATACGCTACATTCATTAAATATTTTTTACCGCATACCCAATCTGAGAAGAATATTGATCTGCCTTGAAACCTTTTATTATCCTATTCCACAAGCCATTACGGCCACGATTCAAATGTTGAAATAGAACCGATAGCTGAATGATATACAAAACAAAAACAGGAGCAAAGCTCCTGTTTTTGTTTTGTTATAAAAGCTGTGCCAACGTAACAGTTTCCAGTCGATCCCGAACCAATGCCGAAATATCGTCGAAAACTGCCTGCGCCTTGCAAGGACCGTGACATTCAACTGTGCCGCTGCGGTTGCAACCGCTTTCCGGGTCCAGGCAACGGCTGAAATAATATGTACCTTCTACCGTCTCAACAATGTCCTTCAGAGTGATCGCCTCTGCCGATCTTGCAAGCTCGTAGCCGCCCTGCATTCCTTTAAAAGATTTGACGATTCCGTTTGCCGCAAACTTGCGAAGAATCTTTAAAGCAAATCGAAGGGTCACTTCAGCGTTTTCCGAAATGGTTTTAGCGTCAACTCGTTTGCCGGCCCGCGCCATATAAACCATCATACGAATTCCATAATCCGCCTCTAAAGTAATATGCATATCATCACCCTACTCTCATAGGGTTATTATACCATTTTGGTAGATTATTTGTCAACGGAAAATTAATCCAGAAAGTCTTTCAGGCGCTTACTGCGGCTGGGATGACGAAGCTTCCGCAGAGCCTTTGCTTCAATCTGACGAATACGCTCACGGGTGACATTAAACTCCTTGCCCACTTCTTCCAAGGTACGGGAACGACCGTCCTCCAAGCCAAAGCGAAGACGCAAAACTTTTTCTTCTCTCTCGGTTAACGTAGACAAAACGTCGCTTAACTGTTCTCTGAGTAACGTATGAGAAGCAACCTCTGCCGGAGCCGGAGCCTCATCATCCTGAATAAAATCGCCCAGGTGGCTATCCTCTTCCTCACCGATTGGCGTTTCCAGAGAAACCGGCTCCTGCGCAACCCGGATAATCTCGCGCACTTTTTCCACCGGCATATCCAATTCGTCTGCAATTTCTTCAGCGGTGGGCTCGTGGCCGTTTTTATGAAGAAGCTGACTTGATACTTTTTTTACCTTGTTAATGGTCTCTACCATATGAACCGGGATTCGAATTGTTCTGGCCTGATCCGCAATGGCGCGGGTAATTGCCTGACGAATCCACCAGGTTGCATAAGTGGAAAACTTAAAACCTTTTGTGTGATCAAATTTCTCAACCGCTTTAATTAAGCCGAGATTTCCCTCTTGAATCAGATCGAGGAACTGCATGCCGCGTCCGACATATCGTTTTGCAATACTGACAACCAGGCGCAAATTTGCCTCGCTTAAACGTTTGCGCGCAAAAGCATCGCCCTGTGCCATCCGGGTAGCCAGTTCAATTTCTTCTTCCGTGGAAAGAAGCGGCACACGTCCAATCTCTTTTAAATAGACCTTAACCGGGTCGTCAATGCTGATTCCCTCTGTTGAAAGTGACGCTTCCAAATCCACATTGACGTTATTGTCAAGTGTGAGATCCAAATCGATATCCGGCTCAAAATCCTCTACAATTTCAATGTTCATATTTTCCAGAGAATCATAAAGCTTCTCCATCTGTTCCGGGTCGAAATCAAGTTCCTCCAACGCATCGGTAATCTCTTTGGTCGTCAGCTTGCCTTTTACTTTTCCCTGTTCAATTAAATCAGCCACTGCAGGTTTTTCTCGGTTGCACCCATAAATCACATTCCCATTTCTCCGCTGCCGCCGCGGTCTTTTTAATAAGCGCCATGCGGCAAAAACTATGGCGCCTGTTTTAGTTTTCCCAAGGCGGTGATTGATCATCGCCTGTTTTTTTTCAATTTCTGCTGTTCATAAAACCGTTCCAGCTCTTCTTGCCCGCCATCCTTTAAATCAGACGGTTTCAGCTGTTGACGGTTATCTTTTAACACCTGTATCGAATCAAGCAGCAACTGCTTGGAATTGTCCATTTCGCGGCCTTTTGCTAAAAGCCCCGATATTTTACCCATTTCTTCCGGGTTTAATTCACCGGTAAGAAACGAAAGGTCAATCTCGCCCGTTTCCCGTCCTTTTTGATCTATAATTGTAAAAACACGTCGATTAAAATCGGTGACAAAATCTTCCGGCGTCAATAAATTCAACGCCGTTTTTAAGCTATCCGGATTTCGGAAAAGATAGGCGAGGATCTGCTCTTCTGCCATGGCTGCTTTTAAGTGAGAAACTTTTTGCGGATTGATACGATCCTGATACAATACCTTTCCACTTTGAATCTCATTCCATTCCCGCTTTTTGACAGTGCGCTCCTCCCTTTTTATTACGCCCTTTACCTGATCGAGGATCGCCGATTTGGACACTCCCGTTTCTTCGGAAAGCTTTCCGGCATACACCTCGCGTTCCAACGGGTTTTTAAGACGCGCCAAAACTGAAACGCCCTGCCTTAAATAGGCAAGCTTTCCCTCGTCCGTCTTAATATCGACATTTCGCTTTAATTTGAGAAGCTCAAAATCCATTGGATTGTTTGCGCCTTCGAGTAATAATTTAAATCTGGTAGCACCGTATTTTTTTATGTATTCGTCCGGATCTTTCGCCCCCGACATTGCAAGAACGCGGGTTGTAATTCCCGCCTGAGAAAGAAGATCGATTGCACGTTCGCTTGCCCGCTGTCCGGCGACATCGGAGTCGTACGAAATAATCACTTCATCGGCATATTGCGCCATCAATCGCGCCTGTTCTTCCGTCAAAGCCGTTCCCAGCGTAGCAACGACATTGTGAAAGCCGGCCTGATAAATGGAAATGACATCCATATATCCTTCTGCGAGAATTAATCTTCGATTTTCGATTTGATTCTTCGCAAAATTGAGAGAAAAAAGATTCCTGCTCTTTTTAAAGACCGGCGTATCAGCCGAATTCAAATATTTCGGCTTGGAATCATCCATTACCCTTCCGCCAAAAGCAATGACATTCCCGCGAAGGTCAATAATTGGGAACATCACACGGTTACGAAATTGATCGTAAAACCGCACACGTCCGTTTTTATTGCTTTTTGCCACCACAGCTGCTGCAATCATTTCATCCATGGTAAAACCTTTTGATCGAAGGTGGTTAATCAAATGATCCCACCCCGGCGGAGCGAAGCCAAGGCCGTATGTTGTAATCGTTTTTTCGCTGAGCCCCCGCCTGGTTAGATATGCGAGGCCGTCTTTGCCGGCCGGCGAAAGCAGGCAAGCGTGAAAAAAACGAGCCGCTTCGCGGTTGAGCTCAAAAATGCGGGTTCTCATTTGGTAAACACGATCTTCTCCGCTTTCGTTCGGAACCTCCATATTATATCGGCGGGCAAGAAAGCGGACTGCTTCGACATAGTCGAGATTTTCAATCTTCATAATAAAGGTGATCACGTCTCCCCCTGCGCCGCAGCCAAAACAGTAAAACGACTGCGTATCCGGGTAGATAACCAAAGAAGGCGTTTTTTCAGAATGAAACGGACAAAGGCATTTCTGATTTCGTCCGGCTCTGCTGATCGAACAATAACCGGACATAACATCTTCAATATCGGCCGTTTGGCGCAATTGCATAATAAAACTGTTTGGAATTGCCATCTCTCCCGCCTCCCTTCGATAAATGCACAGAATATTTTAAAATCTCATTTTATATCGGACGCACTATCATTTTCCGCTGCTCATATCACGTCACCGGCCAAGATCGGGGAACAAAAAGCTTTTCAAAAAGCTCTACGGCATATCCGTCGGTCATTCCGGCGATATAATCGCAGACCGCACGATCCGATCCCTCGCGCTGCGCAATACCTCGATAAAAGGGCGGTAATTCTTCCGGACACTTAACAAAGTGACGATAAAGAGTTTTTATAACCTCTTCCGCTTTTCCCTCTTCCGATTTGGCAACCGGGTTTTTATAAACCTGCTCGAACATAAAATGTTTAAGCTGATTATGTGCTCCCAAGATCGCAGGATCCATTCGTATTTCATCCGAACTGTTTCGGATCACCGAATGAATAATGGTCGAAATGCGTTCGGATTTCGTCCGTCCCAGCAAATAGGTGCACTGATACGGAATATCTTCTGCCGCCAGCACCCCGGCACGCAAAGCGTCTTCGATGTCGTTGATATAAGCAACCTTATCCGACAGCTTAACCACACGCCCTTCAAGAGTCGCAGCCACCGCGTCCAAAGAGTGACAAGCAATTCCGTTTTTTTACCTCATAGGTGAGGTTCAATCCCTTTCCGTCCTTTTCGAGCATATGAACCACACGCACGCTGTGAAGAGCATGCTGAAAACCTGTGGGACAAATCTCGTTTAGCGCCCGCTCTCCGGCATGGCCAAACGGCGTATGACCCAGATCATGTCCAAGTGAAATTGCTTCGGTCAAATCTTCATTAAGGCGTAAGGCGCGGGAAATGGTGCGGGCAATCTGTGCTACCTCTAAGGTGTGCGTTAAGCGGGTGCGGTAATGATCCCCCATCGGCGACAGAAACACCTGTGTTTTGTGCTTTAACCGTCTAAAAGAGTTGCAGTGAATAATTCTGTCACGGTCACGGCAAAAATCTGTTCGAATATCGCAGGGCTGTTCCGGCCGCAATCTTCCCTTGGAGCGGGAGGATAACACAGCATATGGGCTTAACGACTGTCGTTCAAACTCTTCTGTTTGTTCTCTGAAAGTCATAGTGCACCTCCGCCCTCAAAAATCGTTCCATTAATATATATACCGGTTCGTTTTCTCTATTACTTTATTTTTGACAAAACACGTCTTATTCCATATCCGCATAACGCCGGTCGAGAATGAAAGGAACAACTTGTCCTGCCGACAGTTCCTGCAATTCCTTTTCAAACGCCGGTAAACGATCTGAACGAATCAACAAAACCAGCCGTACCTTTTCGCCAAAATCGCTTTCCTGTACTTGTATGTTATACTGCGGGAATAAATAGTTCAATTTTCCGTACAGAGAGTAATCTACCTCAATCACAAATGATGTACAAGGCATCATATGAAGAATTTCTCCCGCTGCAACCGCCAGACTCGCGCCGGTAGAATAAGCCCTCACAAGGCCGCCCGCGCCCAACAGTACGCCGCCGAAATACCGGGTAACCACAACGCAGACATCCACCAATTCATTTCGAAGCAATACATCCAAAATCGGAACGCCGGCCGTCCCCTGCGGCTCACTGTCGTCCGAATATCTTTTAATCTGACCCTCCCGCAAAACATACGCATAACAATTATGGTTTGCCTCGCGGTTCAGCGCCCGAATTTCTTCTATAAAACGAACGGCTTCTTCCTCGCTTTGTACGGGAGCAACATGTCCGATAAAACGGGAACGACGTTCTACAAACTCATCTTCGGCCCGGGATCTTATTGTTTTATATCCCAAATCTCACACCACCAGAAAAACAAAAGCGGTGAGCCAAATGCGCACCGCTTTTTGCCGGATTATTTGTCCATATTGAAACGTTTTTTAAACCGATCGACACGGCCGCCGGTATCTACCAGTTTCTGTTTACCGGTGTAGAACGGGTGGCATTTCGAACAAATTTCAACCCTGATATCGCCCTTGGTAGAGCGGGTTTCAATTACGTTACCGCAAGCACAACGAATGGTTGCAGGCTCGTATTTCGGATGGATTCCCTCTTTCACTTTCAGTCACCTCTTTTTTCACGAGTACGCCCACTGCCACATAAAAAACACTTTTCCCATGTGCAGGAGCCATCGATTAACTATAATAGCATATTCACAACAAAAATGCAAGCATTTTTCGTTTCATGTTTTTCCCAAATTTTCATCACGCCAAAAGGCGGGTAAAATCATCTGCAAGCTTCTGCTGCAGCGCCTTGGCTTCGGCCTCCCCGGCACCGGTAGTCGTGTAATACACCTTAATTTTAGGCTCTGTACCGGACGGTCGAATAATAACACCCGCGCCTTTTTCCAGCTCAAAGACCAAAACATCGGATTTAGGAAGCGTAATCTTCTCTTGTTCCCCGGTAACAAGATCAATTGTTTTAGACGTTTTATAATCGGAAAACTTAAGCACGTTAAGTCCCGCAATTTCTTTTGGCGCATTTTCACGGGTACGCGCCATAATTTCTGCCATTTTCTCCATGCCGGCAGCGCCTTCAAATCCAAAATTACCAATACAGTTATAGTAATAACCATATTTCCGATACAAATTATGAAGCGCATCAAGCAAAGTAATACCCTTGGATTTATAAAACGCAGCTGTTTCACAGATTAACATCGATGCAACAACCGCATCTTTATCCCGAACATAGGTGCCGCTCAAATAGCCATAGCTTTCTTCAAATCCAAACAGGTAGCGATCGCTCTCGCCTTTCGCCTCCAAAAGTCCGATTTGTTCTCCAATGTATTTAAAGCCGGTCAATACTTTTATCAGCTCTACACCATATTCTTCTGCAATCCGGTCAGCAAGCTTTGTACTGACAATGGTTTTAATCGCAATCGGATTCTCCGGCATTGTACCAAGCGCCTTGCGTTCGCTGCAGATGTATTCGAGCAACAGCGCACCCACTTCATTTCCGGTAACCAGAACGTATTCTCCGTTTTGATCCGGAACAGCGATTCCCATTCGGTCAGCATCCGGATCGGTCGCTAACAAAAGATCCGGCTTTACCGTAGCACAGTCCCGCAAACCAAGGGTCAACGCTTCTTTAATCTCAGGGTTCGGGAAAGGACAGGTGGGAAATTCACCGTTTGGAAACTCCTGCTCTTTAACCACGTGAACATCCTTTACGCCGATTCGATCCAGAATTTTTCTGACCGGCTTGTTGCCCGATCCGTTAAGCGGTGTGTAAACCACGCGCAATCCGGCATCCGGAATCAATTCCGGATGAATGCTCTGCGCCTGTACACAGTCAAGATATTTTTCAAGGATTGCATCCGGAATGTATTCCACGTTTCCCGCTTCAAGGGCAGCATCAAAGTCGACCAGACGAATATCCGTAAACAGATCGAGCTTATTGATTCGTTCCAAAACCGCATCGGCGGCTTCGTTTGTCATCTGACAACCGTCCGCTCCATAAACCTTATAGCCGTTATATTTAGCGGGGTTGTGGCTCGCTGTAACCATAATCCCCGCATTACATTTTAATTCACGGGTTGCAAAAGAAAGGCATGGAACCGGATGAAGCTCTTTATAAAGATGAACATGAATACCGTTTGCCGCAAGCACTCTCGCCGCTTCTTTAGCAAAAACATCCGATTTGATACGACTGTCATAGCTGATGGCAACCGACGGATCCTTAAAAGCAGAATTTAAATATTCTGCAAGGCCCTGTGTCGCCCGGCGAACCGTATAGATATTCATTCGGTTTGTACCTGCGCCGATTACACCTCGCAATCCCGCCGTTCCGAATTCCAAATCACGGTAAAAGCGATCTTTAATCGCTTCGTCATCCCCGTTGATTGCCGCGAGTTCTTCTGCGAGATCGTTGTCCTCCAAAGGCTGAGCAAGCCAATGTTTGTACTTTAAGTATTCCGACATAACAGTTCCTCCATCCTGTTTTGATAACCGCCTTTTACGGTGTTACAAACTCTTGTAAATTAAGCGCATTTAAAGCGTTTTTCGCCGGCTGGACCAGTGAATCGTCGACGATCACAGGGAGTACCCGGTCAACACCGGTCGCCTTGGCCAGATATGCGCTCATAATCTGTCTGACAGCTGTCTGCGAATTGGAAAAATCTACGGCAGTATCCCCAATTGTAAGTGTTCCGTTGAAAGTCGCAAAATCAAGTTCCGGTGCCACGTTTTTAGCCTTTAGCCCGGAGGGGTTCCCGCCAAACCAGGACTCATTCAAACCGAACGCAGCAGAAACGGGATAAGAGACAAAAACCGTTGCACCGCTTTTCTCTGCTTCAGTCTCACAACGGGCGATAAAATTGTTTAACGCCTGTTGCTGAGTAATCCCTTCTGCCTCGCTTCCCATATTGGCAGATGCCATACTGCGGACCTCGGGAAATTCAACCTTGTGCCATAAAATAACGTCAAACCCTTTTGAAATCAATTCGTTTTGCAGTGCAATCAAATAATCACACGCAACTTTCTTATACGGATTCAGCCACGGCTTTCCGCCCTTATCAACAGCATTATCCCACCAGGCAGACGTGCTGTCTCCGTAAAAATATCCATTGTTTCTGGGAGAACTCGGAGCGGTTTTGTCCATAAATGCACTAAGCTTTGCAATCGGCGTAAGCCCTGCGCTTTTAATTGTTTCCACTATTTGAGTTATCTCCACCGCATTTTCCGAAACAGCACCGTATTCTTCAGCTTGCGCAACTGACGAACGATACCAGAGCGTTCCGGCCGTATCCTTGAGTTCCAGCACAACCGCATTGGCTCCATCAGACTTGGCAGATGTTAAGAAAGCAGAAAGTGCTGTGGGATCTTTTGCTGTTTCCAATGAAAGAGCAACCGCTTGAAGCGTATTGTTTTTTACCGAAGGATCCGCGCTCGAAGAATCGGTATCAACGCTCACAATTGAACTGGAGTCATTCGAAGAAGACGGTTCGATCCTCCCATTGATAAAATCCATAAAAGGACCCGCCACGCTGTAACCGACAAAAACAACCGCCGCAACGATAACGACGAATCCAGCTGTTTTCAAAATCTTTGAACGGACATTGCTCCGTCTGCGATAGATTTTGCTATATCGTTTTATTTTTCTCGGTTTATTTCTCATTGGAACACCTCACTAACCTTTTATCTTTCTCGTTCACACAATTAATAGGGCAACTGATGTCCCACAAGGCCATAAAAGGCCAGTGACAACAGTCCGATATAAATCAGAAGCACGGGAAATCCACGAAATGCTTTAGGAATCGCAGCACTGTAAAGATAATCATAAGCAATTGAAATAAAAAAGGTTGCTAAAGTAAAGCCAACTCCGGCACCCAATCCGAATCCGATCGAAGCGCCAAAAGTCATCTCTTCGCCAACTGCCAAAAGAAGCGTTCCCAAAACCACACAGTTAAATGCGCTGATGTGAATCATCGGGAGAACCTTCACCTTAATTCTTTCCGAAAAATAGCCGCATACAATCAACGCCAACAAATATACAACACTGATCACCGCCACATAGATCAACGGTCGGTAGTACTGCGCATTCGGAATTTTTAAAACAACTGGTTCAAGAAAAAAAGTCACAATTCCAGAAAGAACCGTAATTGCCGTCAAAATAGATCCAAAAAGAAGAAGATTGTTCTTTTTGCGGATAATAACCAACGCCGTACTGGTACCAAGTGCCCTGGAAAAAATCATATTCTCGACAAAGATCATAGCCATTGACGTAATAAAACAATTTGACAAAAACGTCCAGACCGCATCCATAAAACTATTCATCTTTTGCTACCTCCTCTTGCCCTATTTTCCTTTCGGGCTTTGATTCGTGCGGAATGGTCTGATAGCCAAACGACTGAACAGAATCGGATGATTTTAAATGATACTCCTTGTCCATAGGTATTAAGTGATTTCTGTATTTATGCAAAAGTGCCGCCAAAAATCCGGTGATGATAAAGCCGGAAAACGGCAGGAGAATTCCCGTGACAGGACTGGTCGCGAGAGAAAGCTGATTTTCCCAAATTGTTCCGTTTCCCCAAATTTCACGTGCTGCCCCAACAATACAGATAACAGCCCAAAATCCGAGAATATGGAAAAACAAATCAACTGCCATCCGCGGCCTTTTTTCTTTGTGAAAGCGCGACTCACTCCGCCAGACAACCAACGAATTCGTAATCATCAGCGGCATAAACACACCGAGCTGATAGCTGGTTCCGGGCAACAGATAATCAATAAGCATCGCCGTCGGAATATAAAGGACCCCTGCTAAGAGAACAGCCATGATAACGCGAATTGTATGCGGAATTTTCTTTGGAATAAACGATGTGATAAAAACGGTTAAAAATGTAAGAATACTAAAACCAAGCGCAATTGCAACGCTGTTTTTTAAGCTGCTGCTTACCACAACGACCGGCGCTATGACCAATCCTTTTTCCAAAACCGTATTTTTTAAAAGGAAGCCGTCTATGGTATCGTAAAACTTTTTATGCTCCATGTAAAAGTGATTATTCATCGGCTGTCACCTCCGGAGCTGATTTTTCCGTTTGTTTTTTTCCGTCAGATACCACTACGGCAACTCTTGTCCGATAACGTGCAGCCATTTTTAATCCTGCACGGTCAAGCGACGGCGTTAATGCATTGGCAATAAGCAACGGGAAAACAACACTTACTTCACTGTTGGCAAGGTAACGTACCCCCATCGTTCCAAAGCCGATAATGGCACCGTATAAAACCTGCCCCCATCCGCTTTTAGGTGAAGTAACCGGATCGGACGCCATAAAGACAACCGCAAAAACAAAAATACCGCTAACGAGCTCATAGGCGACCGAATGCACCCCGTCAGCACTCGTCCGAGGAAACAGAAATGCAACCATTGAAAGTGAGAGCCATGCACTTATAACAATTCTCCAAGCGATGGTTTTACGAACAATCAAATAAAGCGCACAGGCCAGAATCACTAAAATTGCAGTTGCACCGATCGGACCGGAATAATTGATCAAAAGGGTGTTCATAGTATTGATGGCAGGACTTCCTCCCGCATGAAGCAACTCTCCCGGAGATGTTTGCAGCGAGACTTCTACCGGGTCAAACAGCGGAAGCCTGGTATAAGGCGCCGGATATTGAAAAAGAAGGGACGGAAAACTGATTGATACAAACGCAAGTCCGGCTGCGGCGGGATTAAAAATATTCTTTCCTGTTCCGCCAAACGGAAACTTGGCCACTACAACTGCAATCAACATCCCGTAAATTGAAATCCAATAAGGGGTTACTGCCGAAAGACAGAGCGTGAAAATGACAGCTGTTAAAACCACATCCAAAGAAAGACGCTCTCCCTTTTTCTTTCCCAGCAAGCGCATACAAAGATATTCAAATACAACGGCAAACACCACCGTAAATGCTGTCATAAAAAGAACCCGCAAGCCATACAAATATATCGACATTGCAAGCACTGCAAACAGCGTGAGCAACAGATCTGTTTTTTGTGATTTTGAAGCTTTTATCAGCACGATGGATGAACCTCCTTTCGCAAAATAACATATGATGGATTATAACTATAATAAACTTTCAAATCAAATCGATTTACAAACGGCCTTTTAAACTTAACAAGCACATGTTTGTAGCAAGTCGCCTTTTAAAGATAAAATTCGGCCACTTACACCATATTAAAGCTGCTTTAGCTAAACTACACAGGTATAAAACCAATGCCGGTTTGGCAGCTGCCGGTCATCGACCCACAGATGGAGCTGAACGCCTTGAAAATAGAGCTTGTAGATCAAAAAACAGTTAAAATCACACTGGATGAAAATGATCTGAATGAAATGGCGCTTTCCTTTCATGATGAGGCCAGCGCCACTTTTGAAACCAAACGCGCCGTCTTAAATCTGATTTCCAAAATCAAAGATGAAACTGAGCTTGACCTGACAGGAGGAAAACTGTTTATCGAAGCTTTTCCCGATGCAAATGGAGGATGCGTTCTCTATGTAAACGTTATCGACCGCAGCCGCGGAAGCCTTCATGCGCAAAAGGCAAGCGTAGGCTTTAACAGTCCTCTTATTTTTCGTTTTAAAGAACTTAAAAGCTTACTTGCCGCCTGCAAACGCCTGTTTCATCAATACAGCCATTTAATTCGGAAAAGCAGCCTTTACCTGTTGGATGAAGAATACTTTCTCATCCTCTATTCCTACCTCAGAACAGACGAGAAACTGATAAAGCTTTTAAGCGAATACGGAAAATATTTTGGGAAAGGAGAGATAAAACTCTCTTTCATGAACGAACACGCACGCTGTATCGTCGAGGATGCAGCAGTGGAAACTCTCGTGGATTATGTCTGTTAACCACTAACCACGCAGAGATGCAACTGCTGCCTTTGCATCACCGCTTCGGAAAAGATAGGAACCGGCAACCAGAACATTCGCCCCGGCCTTTGTTGCCAAACGAGCTGTTTCTCCGTTAATCCCACCGTCCACCTGTATGTCAAGCGGTATTTTACACTCTGTGGCATATTCCCGGACGGTGCGAATTTTTTCCAGCGTATCCATCATAAAGCTCTGTCCGCCGAAACCGGGCTCTACCGTCATGATCAGTAACATGTCAATTTTTTCAAGTAAAGGCAATACCGCCGAAACCGGTGTGCCCGGACGGATAGAAACGCCGACTTTTTTCCCGGCGGCACGAATTGCATCAACTACCTTTTCGGGACAAGACCGGCTTTCAAAATGGAACGTTATTCCGTCTGCACCGGCCGCTGCAAACCGCTCAACATAGGCAAGCGGATCGCAGATCATTAAATGAACGTCGAAAAAAAGCCCTGTCGACTTCCGAATGCTTTTTATCACAGGAAGGCCAAAAGATATATTGGGCACAAAAACGCCGTCCATTACATCGATGTGCAGCATATCCGCTCCCGCTTTTTCCATTCTGGCAATTTCTGCGCCTAAAGCTGTGAAATCCGCAGCTAAAATTGAAGGTGAGATCAAGATTTCCATAATTCCTCCAACACCACCGTCATAATCGGCAGTGTTTCTGCGCCTTGCGCATAAGTATACAATTTTATTTTAGTATACTTTTGCTCATTCGTCAATAAATCCCGTCGGGACAAGCCGAACATAAAATAAATTTTTTGTAAATTTCTGATAGATACTGTTTCCGTCGTAAAATTTATTTGACAATTTTATGGAATGTTATATACTTATATCATCAGATAAACTCGAATTGATTTAAAATAATCCAGGAGGTATATCATGCAGCAGAAGTTATTCCAAAAAATGGGGATTGAAGTTTCTCGTCTCGGCTTTGGGTGTATGCGTTTTCCCACAAAGGCAGACGGGAAAATCGATCGCGAAAAATCGCTCGAACTGATCGACTACGCATACCGCCACGGTGTAAATTATTTTGATACGGCATATCGCTACCACGAAGGAGAATCAGAGGAATTTGTAAAAGAGGCGCTTTCCCGTTATCCTCGTGATTCCTACCATCTTGCGACTAAATTTCCGATCGGTTTTATGCCTGAAGTTTCCGAGGCTGCCGTTGATAAAATTTTTGATGAACAGCTTCAAAAAACAGGTGCAGGTTATTTCGATTTCTACCTGATTCATGCTCTAAGCGCCGAAAATTTTAAGCGGATGAAAGAGCTCAAAGTTCTCGAGAAACTGGAAAAAAGAAAAGCCGCCGGACAGATTAGGCATCTCGGCTTTTCGTTTCACGACACGCCGGCCGTTTTGCAGGAAATTGTCGACTATTACGACGGTTGGGAATTTTGCCAGATTCAGTTAAACTATCTTGACTGGACTTATCAGGACGCTAAAAGCCAGTATGAAATTTTAACCCAAAAAGGAATTCCGGTCATCGTTATGGAGCCGGTCCGCGGCGGTGCTTTTGCCGATCTCGGCAAGGAATGTGACGACCTGTTAAAAGCGGCGCGGCCGAACGATTCAATCGCTTCCTGGGCAATGCGGTACTGCGGTTCTCTTGATAATGTTCATGTTATCCTCAGCGGTATGACCGAAATGTATCAGGTTGAGGACAACGTTAAAACTTTTGAAAACTTTGAGCCCTATACCAAAGAAGACTACGAACTGATTGACAAAGTATTAAAGCTCAGAGAAAAAATTCGCACCATTCCCTGTACCGCCTGTCGGTATTGTGTGGAATACTGCCCGCAGAATCTCGACATCCCGGAGCTGTTTTCAATGTATAACCGTTACATGATTACAGGGTCTACATACGGCTTAAGCGATGATATAAAGGCACATGACAAAGATCGGCTGCCGGACAGTTGTATCGGGTGCGGTGCCTGTGCAGAACACTGCCCGCAAAAGATCGAAATTCCAAGCCGGATGACCGACATTGACAAGACGATTAAAGCACTCTAAAGAATCATTTTAAACCTTCTCTTATTTCTAAGGGAAGGTTTCCCTCTATATGGATATTATAAAAAGATTGGATGCCAAAAATGGAAACAGCAATGATTGTACTTTATCAGGCCATTGTCATGTTTATCATGATCGTCGTCGGATATATCTGCTATAAAATTCATTTAATCTCTACCGTCACTAATCTACAGATGTCTAACCTTCTTCTTTTAGTCGTTAATCCCTGTATTATTTTTATTTCCTTTCAAACTGATTTTGATACCAGATTGGTAGAGGGATTGCTTACCTCTATCGGACTGTCTTTCATTTCGGTTGTTCTGATGCAGATTATGACACGACTGCTTTTGAAGAAAAATCCCGAGGGACAATATAAAGTTGAGCGTTTTGGCTGTATTTATACCAACTGCGGCTTTTTTGCAACACCGCTCGTCTTTGCCATGTTTGGCAGCGAAGGTGTTTTATATATCACTGCTTATATTGCCATGACGAACTTTTTCATGTGGACGCAAGGAATCGGCGTATTTACCGGAAAAATGAAGCTTAAGCAGCTGATCAACTGTTTGAAAGCGCCCACCATTATCGCGATCTTTTTGGGAGTAACGCTGTTTTTCTGTCATATCCGGATCCCGAATTTTCTTTACGATCCCATTAATTTTATCGGAAGTACCAACTCTCCCCTGGCCATGATCATTGCGGGCGCTTTTATTGCTCAGACTAACGTTTTAAAAGCTTTTACAAAACCGCGCCTTTACTACGCCAGTATAATCAGGCTTCTGGTTATTCCGATTTTATGCATTGTCCTTTTTGCTTTTCTTCCCATTGATCGGACGGTTGCCTTGACGGTTCTGGTCGGCGCTTCTGCCCCCTGTGCCGTTTCCATTATGATGTTCGCGGCAAAATATGAATGTGATGAACACTATGCAGCAGAATTTTTCAGCGTCTGTACTTTAATCAGCATTGTCACAATTCCTTTGATGTGTTTTCTTTATGAGTGGTTCAGCGCTTTTGTCTCGCCGATTCTTCCCTACTAAACAGCGTGGCGGTCATAAAAACATCTTTGCCAACGATGATACAAACAAACGAAATGGAAACCAATTTATAAGCAGCAAATCCGGCAACCACAAATTGAATTGATACAATGATAACCAACGGAAAAAAGCCGGAAACTTTATATGAAGCAATAAAGGGAAAAGGCATCGGGACATGGTTTTCCGAAATTTTTAACGATTGACTCTAAATAAAAATGGGGGCGGATTAATCCGCCCCCATTTTTTAAGGGTATTACAACAAACAAGGTTGTCTATATCCTACAGTGAATCGGCAAAAGCGGGAGTCGCTTTTTTTATGTAATCTGCATACTATGGGGTAAGCAGGAAAACCAGCGGGCGAGCGGTAGGAAGTGGCGATATTCTCGTCCCTATGAAGAGCTTCCCCGCGCAGCCGAATGATTGCTGCACTTGCCTGCTTTTTATAAAAGGCCGCCGAAAATTCGGCGGCCTTTATCCATCAATTTATAAAATTATTTTGCACTGTTTTCCTTTGAGAGCTTCGGCAATAAGCGCAATTCAGCGCGGCAAAACACATACTTCTGACTTAGCAGCAATAACAGCTAAATTGCTGCCACAGGGCAAATCTGTGCTTTATACTTAATCTCAAGGTTTACTATTTTGTTTCGTTCGTCAGCCGTTGGATGTTGACTGATCCACCTGAACTCCTCTGTCTTCCCGGAGCTTTAATGTCACGGAAAAACTGCGTCCGGCACTTCCGGATGTCTGTCTATACACATCCAGCACAATTGTATCATCCGCTTTCTTAGCCTTGAGAATTGCCGAAAGGTCACTAAATGCGGTCATTTGTGTTCCGTCCACCTTAGTGATAATATCACCAACCTGCAAGCCTTTGGATACCGCATCGGATGTTGATTCAATCGCTACAACGCGAAGGCCCTGAGGGATTCCATACATCTTTGCAAGCACTTCATCAATCGGTGTTACACTGATACCAATCTTAACACGGTTTTTAACATATCCATAATTGAGCAGATCGTCAATTATCGGTTTTGCTTCGTTAATTGAAATTGAAAATCCGATTCCTTCAAATCCCGTTGCAACAATCTTTGAGGAATTGATTCCAATCACCTGTCCATAGATATTCACAAGCGCACCGCCGGAATTCCCGGGGTTAATTGCCGCGTCGGTCTGAATGCAGGCAAGAGTATAGCCCGAATCAGCCGTCGCCGACACCAGGCGGTTGGTAGCCGATACGATTCCCTGCGTAACACTTCCTGCATATTTCATACCACCGGGATTTCCAATAGCAACAACAGTTTCTCCGGTCACCAGTTTAGATGAGTCCCCAAACTGAGCTGCGGTAAGATTATTTTTTTGAATTTTGATAACGGCAAGATCGGTTCTTGTATCGGCACCAATCACCGTTGCTTCAAATTCATCACCGTTTTCCAAAACCACCTTAACTGCATCGGCACCGTCAATCACATGCTCATTTGTAATAATATATCCATCCGACGTCATAACAATACCGGAGCCTTCGCTGGCCGCCTGTAAACCGCTTTCCTTGGTGTAGGTTATAATTCCCACGACCGAAGGCTTTACCTTTGCGGCAATCTGCGGAATGGTAAGCGGACCATCCGTTACCGTAAGCGAGCTGCTCGCATCCGGTGTTTGCCCGATGATTAAGCTCGGTGCATCTTCGCGTGACGGCGCTTCCTGCGAAGCGGAAGAACCCTGGGCAATAGCATCCCCCTCGTTAAAATGATTTGTCAGGACAAATCCAAAAGCGCCAAGCGTAATTACTAAAACACAGCTGACAACAATTGAAAAAATTTTAAGACCTTTATTGGATCCGGAAGCTTCGGATTCCTTTGGATTTTTCGCGCGCCGCTCTCTTTTTTTCTTCGGAGGGCGGGGCGGTTCAACTGTATCCCAGCTAAAATCCAGAGGACGAAACGGCGTTTGTTCGGTTTTCACTTCCGCGGAAGAAACATTCGCCGCATCATCCGGCTTTATCCCCTCAGCATTAGCTTCTGCTGATTTTTCGGTTCTCCCTTCATCCAAAACAGACCGCTGTGACTCCTCGGCCTCATTATCCCGATTTTGCGAACTATATTCATCAAAACTCATTCTGACTCACCCATTCTTTATTAACCGTTTAAATCCAAGAAGGACTCACAGTAAAAGTATATCCAAAAGCCTGATATTAACCCCGCTTTTTTTAATTTCCCGCTTTTTTTAAAGCCTTTGACATCCGACCGGTTGGAATAAAAAATTCGAACTCACAATATTCGCCTTCCACCGAACGAACAACGATTTCTCCTCCATGAAGCCGGATGATCGAACGTACGATATAAAGCCCCAGACCAACTCCGTTTTTATCCAAACTCCTTGATTTATCGCTTTTATAAAAGCGTTCAAACACGTGCTGCACTTCTTCTTTTGAAAGTCCGGCGCCACTGTTACGAATACAAACATAGGTTCGTCCGGACTCGGTGCGAAAATAAAATGAAATAGTTCCGTTTTGATTTACAAACTTTACAGCGTTTTCTACCAAGTTGTAAACAACCTGATGGATCAGATCTTTATCGGCCTCAACAATTACTTTATCACGATCCAAACCTTCGATCGCAACGTTTTTGGATTCAATCACGGTTTCAAAGCTGAACAGCGTTTGTAAAACAACATCCAGCAGGTCAAAATTCGTTTTTGATATTTTAACCTCACCGCTTTCAATCCGCGACATATTGAGCATGGCGCGAACCAAACGCGAAAGACGTTTAACCTCTTGCGAAACAATGGTTAAATACTCTCTCTCTTTTTCCTTTGGAATTGTACCGTCCAACACACCGTCCACAAAACCCGCAATGGTCGTCATTGGCGTACGCAGCTCATGCGAAACGTTTGCAATAAAGCTTCTCCTGGTCGACTCAATCACCGAAAGCGACTGCGCCATATTATTGAGCGCGAGTGCAAGCTCTGCGATCTCGTCCTCTCCCTGCACCTCGAGCCGCTCCGAAAAATCGCCGCTTCCAAATTTTTTGGCCGCAAAAGCCATCCGCCGCAGCGGTTTTACCAACTGCAACGTTATAAAATAAAAAACGATGAACGACAAAAAGATAACAAACACAGAGGAGACACTAAACATTTGAAGAACCTGCAGCAGGAAATCCATCATAGCCGTCGCAGGGGCAGACGCAAACAGGTATCCGACCAGCGTCCCATCATCCATTCGGACCGGTAATCCATAGGTATAGTATTGAGAGTCATAAATTCCGTCGAGCGTCCCAACTTCGAAATACTCGTTGTTTTTCATCCGATTTAAAATTTTAGCTGAAATACTGTATGTTGAAAAGCCTTCAAGTTCATCCAGCCTGCTGTTTTGGTTCCCGCCGGCCATCATATTCGCTTTCCCGCTGCCATCTACCAAAATCAACTGCGCGTCAATTGCATTGGCAAGAATGGTATACGTATTCTGTACCGCAATCGCATTTTGAATTGTAATCACGCCGGTACTGCTGTCATAGGTGCAGTTATTCACCGTAAAGGTTACTGCACTGGTAGTATTCTTTTTCAAAAGGTCATATTTTTCGCTTTTAAAATACTGCGCTGCTACTAACATCATAATAATCCCCAACAGGGTAAGCGAGATAATAACCACCGCAGAACAGATCGAAAAATATTTTGTAAACAGGCTTTTACGCATCAAACCCCTCCATAGGGAACTGCTTTTGCAAAACCATATATCGATTACTCAACCACTTCAAATTTGTATCCAACGCCCCAGACTGTTTTGAGCGACCACTTATCCGAAACACCTTCCAATTTCTCACGAAGCCGTTTTACATGGACATCGATCGTTCTGGAATCGCCGTAATATTCAAAGCCCCAAACCTCGTCCAAAAGCTGATCACGGGTGTAAACACGGTTCGGATTAGAGGCAAGATGGAATAAAAGTTCGAGCTCCTTCGGCGGTGTATCAACAACTTTTCCGTCAACTTTAAGCTCATATCTTGTCATATTTACACTGAGTTTATCGTAATTTACCTCTTTTAATTCTGTTGCCGGGGCAGCATTTCCAATCCGGCGAAGTACCGCTTTTACTCTGGCAATAACTTCTTTTGTGTCAAACGGTTTTACAACATAATCATCCGCACCGAGTTCAAGGCCCAACACCTTATCAAAAGTTTCACCCTTTGCGGTCAACATAATAATCGGTACATTTGAAGTTTTGCGAATTTCCCTGCAAACCTGCCAGCCATCCAACGTCGGAAGCATAATATCAAGCAGGATCAGATCCGGCTTGATCGCGTTGAATTTGGCGATTGCCTCCTCGCCCTCATTCGAGATTGCAACGGTATATCCTTCCTTTTCCAGATAGAGCCGGAGCAGCTCGCAGATATTTTTATCATCATCCACAACCAGAATTTTTCCGATAGACATATTCAACTACCTCCTACGCTTTCATTTTAATTTATTATAGCTTGTTTTTTTACAAGACGCAACGCCGAAAAGGCGCTTAATTTCAGGATAATTCCCATAAAATGGACTTAATTTTATTATAACCGATACACCTGCGCAAAAGTGAATAAAGTATAAATCTTTTAACAACGGTTTTAAAAAATTACGCCCTGATTTCACAATTTTCTTTTGCAAAGAGTATTTACCTCAAGACATTTCCCCTTCTCTTCCGTTTGTGATATAATGAAATCAAATTACCCCCAAATTATTCAAACATAAGACGAAGGAGGACTCACACAATGAATGAAGTACGAATCGGAATCGTAGGCATCTCCAACATGGGACTGCAGCACGCTCGTTATATTGTTCGCGGAGAAATCGAAGGTGCCCGTCTAACCGCCGTTTGCGCCACTAGGCAGTCTACCATAGATAACGCCAAAGAGGAGCTGCCAAAGGATGTTGCCGGATTTACCGATTATAGCGCTTTTTTGCACAGCGGTCTGTTTGACGCGGTTATGATTGTCACTCCTCATTATTCCCATCCCGAGCTCACTATCAAAGCCTTTGAAGCCGGACTTCATGTCCTTGTGGAGAAACCGGCCGGTGTTTATACCAAACAGGTTTTTCCGATGAATGAAGCCGCCGAACGAAGCGGAAAAGTTTACTCCATCATGTATCAGGAACGAGCCAACCCTGTGTTTATGAAGCTTCACGAAATGATTGAAAGCGGAAAGCTCGGGAAAATTCGTCGAATTATCTGGATTGAAACTACCTGTTACCGCAATGACTATTATTATACAAGCACCCCTTGGAGAGGCACTTATGCTACCGATGGCGGCGGCGTTTTGCTCAATCAGGCGATTCATCAGCTGGACACCTGGCAATGGCTGTTTGGAATGCCGCAATCGATTCAAGCCTTTTGCGAATTTGGAAAATACCACCCCATCGAAGTGGAAGATGAAGCAGTCGCCCATATGCGATATACAAATGGTGCGATCGGTACCTTCATCGCTTCAACAGGAGACGCACCGGGGACCAATCGCCTTGAAATCACCTGTGACAATGGCAAAGTGATCGTTGAAGGCCGAAAATTGACCTTTTGCAAACTGGAATCCCCCGAGCCGGAATATAATAAAACCAGCACCGAAGCATTCGGCCGCCCCAAAACCGTGGTCACCACAGTGGAATATCCGCCGCGCGAAGGATTTCTCCATCCGGAGGTTACTCAAAACTTTGTGGACGCTATTCTGTACGGTGCCGAGAATAAATGGGATGGCCGCAGCGGCCTTAACAGCCTGGAGCTTGCAAATGCGATGGTGCTTTCCTCCTGGGAAGAAAACAGTGTGATTTCGCTTCCTATGGATGCGGAGCGGTATTATCAGCTGTTGGAAGAGAGAATTGAAAAATAGACAAAAAAGGATCGGTTTAAATAAACCGATCCTTTTTAACGGTATATTAAAAGCGAGCAAGAGGGGCTCTGCCTTTTAAAAGCATTCTTAGTTTTCCTTACAATAATTTACAAGTTCTCCCCTTATTGTCTCGTAATGTTCCGCGTCTGCAAGAAGCCGTATCCCACGGTTGCCGTCGAACCAATAAGCTCTTTTTATAATCTGATTACTGTTTGAAGACACATCGTGAACCGAATAGCCTTTCGCTCCGAAATACGGAAGGAAAAAATCCTTTTTCAGTTCCGGAAAATTGACCTTCTGGGGGCTGACATAGCTAGGCGCCAAAATTTCGTTGTTCGCTGCGTCAAATGCAGCCAAAGCGTCGTTGCTATTGTCAAATTCAATGTAGCTGACCGTTGCGTATTGTTCCGTCCCGGAAATTTTAAACAGATAGTTGACCTGATCGGCGTCGGTCCGCGCTTCGGTGAATGAAACCAGCTCCGACTCGTATACTTCCGAACTGATTGCATCATCAACCATATGCTTTATTTCCTCAGGCTCACGAAACGTTGCGACAAGCTCCAGATTATTTTGCCCGTTGATAAACTCGCTCAAATTACTGTTTTGCGGAATTTGTACATAAGAATCCAAGAGTTTATCGCGCTGAATGCTTGATGTAATCGCAAAGACTATAACCGCAATTAAAACAATCCCAACCGGAATACCCCAGCTTAACAATCGGCGTTTTTTGCTCATAAAATTCTCCTTTGTCGCTTTTTATTTTCTTTTTACAAAATCGCCATGGGACTCTCCTCCTCTCTTTTTAAAACAATCCCTTCTTATAGAAAGACATTACCATATACTTTCGAAAGTTGCAACAATGTTTTAAACAAATTTAGAGAAATAAATTATATAAATCGCACAAATATTATCGTTATAAACATCCGCCAGTTTTACTTGAAAGCACAAAAAAGCTCCGCAAAAATTGCGGAGCTTTTTTATTTATTTTGTTAACTTTTCAATTAAATCCTGCATCAGTTCATCGCGCTTAATGCGGTAAACAGAACAATATAAATGTTCGAGCGGCTCTTTTTCATACCATCCGTTATAATCGGGAAGGAAGAGAGGCTCTTTTTTCCATTCCATAAAACAATCTTCCCGATTTAAAAGCCAACCGATTGCCGTTACATCCCAAATAACACGTGACCACGGTTTTCCGGAGGCATAGCTTTCCGCTTCGCGAATGGTATTTCTCGCAAGATAATCAGCCAACGGGTTTTTATTGAGCAACCAATATTCAAGCTCCGGCTTTGAAATGCGAAATTCGCTTACAACACCGAATCCGGGAAGCTGAACAAAACGAACGCCGCTTTTCATGACAACCCGAATCGCGGCCACATCCTGCTGCATGTTAAAATCGTAAGACGAAATATAATGCTTTGCATGGCCTCCCAGCCATACCACAACAATTCTGTCCTTGATTTCCGGATTAAGAAGAATCGCCGAGGCTACATTTGTAATCGCGCCAATTGCCGCGACATAAAGAGGACGTTCGGGAGTGTATTTCATAGCACGCTTTGCGAGATCCTCCGCCGCCGGCGAAATAACAGGGGTGTTTTCATCCTCCAAATAACGTTCCGAGCCTTTAAAAACCGGATAAGAGGCATCTGCAAGCTTAAGCAATTTTAAAATCTCATTGTAGCTTTTTTCCATCCCGTCCTTTGGACCGTTTGATTTTTCATTTGTAAAAGGAGCGGCATAAAAAGCACAAGTGTTAAGCTGATCATTAGATCGGATCAAATATGCAATTGCATATTGATCGTCAATTTCATTATAGGCGTCTGTGTCCAGTACAACATCCTTTATTCCGTTAATATCAAAATTATCTTTCATTATATTCACTCCGTTGATTTGATAAATTCCATTACAGTGTATCATTCTGACTATGGCATGTCAAGAAAAGCAAAAATCAAAAAAGCCCCGCAAAAATTGCGGGGCTTTTTTCGTTGCTATTTCGATTAATACATGCCGCCCATGCCGCCTGCCGGAGCAGCCGGAACCGGATTCTCTTCCGGATGATCGGCAACAACACTCTCGGTTGTAAGAACCATTGCTGCAACGGAAGCTGCATTCTGCAGTGCGCTTCTTGTAACCTTGGTCGGGTCGATAATTCCCTGTGCCATCATGTCACAGTAATTCTCGTTTGCAAAGTCAAAGCCGTAGCCCACTTTATCTGCCTCAATGATTTTATCAATGATAACAGAGCCCTCCAAGCCTGCATTTGCCGCAATCTGGCGAACCGGCTCTTCCAAAGCTTTCAGCACAATCTTAACACCGGTTTTTTCGTCGCCGGTTGTCTTCTCCATCAAAGCCTTTACTGCCGGAATTGCATTGATCAAAGCAACACCGCCGCCGGCAACAACGCCTTCTTCAACGGCTGCCTTTGTAGCGGAGAGAGCATCCTCAATGCGAAGTTTCTTCTCTTTCATCTCAACCTCGGTTGCTGCACCGACTTTGATAACCGCAACGCCGCCTGCGAGTTTTGCAAGGCGCTCCTGCAATTTCTCACGGTCGAAATCAGAAGTGGTTTCTTCGATCTGCGCACGAATCTGTCCAACGCGAGCTTTGATCTCGTCGGAATTTCCGGCGCCGTCAACGATGATGGTGTTCTCTTTCTGAACTTTAACCTGACGCGCACGACCGAGCTGATCAATTGTGGTATCTTTCAGTTCAAGTCCGAGCTCCTCGCTGATCACTTCACCGCCGGTGAGAATTGCGATATCACGGAGCATTTCTTTACGACGATCGCCAAAGCCCGGGGCTTTGACCGCAACACAGGTAAAGGTGCCGCGAAGCTTGTTGACAATCAAGGTAGAAAGCGCTTCGCCCTCAACATCCTCGGCAATAATCAAAAGCTTTTTACCGGACTGAACAATCTGCTCAAGAAGCGGCAGAATTTCCTGAATTACGCTGATTTTTTTATCGGTAATCAAAATGTACGCATCGTCAAGAACCGCTTCCATTTTCTCGGCATCGGTAACCATGTAAGGCGCAATATAGCCGCGGTCAAACTGCATGCCCTCTACAACCTCACTGTAGGTTTCGGCTGTTTTAGACTCCTCAATGGTGATAACACCGTCTGAAGAAACTTTTTCCATTGCCTCAGCAATCAGTTTACCGACCGACTCGTCAGCCGCAGAAATAGTGGCAACACGCGCGATATCGTCCGAACCGTCAACTGCTTTGGAATTCTTGATGATCGCATCAACAGCCGTGTCAACCGCTTTGGAAATGCCTTTGCGGATAACCATCGGATTTGCACCCGCAACCACGTTTTTCATTCCTTCACGGACAAGAGCCTGTGCAAGCAAAGTTGCGGTTGTTGTACCGTCACCCGCTGCATCATTTGTTTTGGTTGCAACTTCTTTTACAAGCTGTGCGCCCATATTTTCAAATGCATCTTCCAGCTCAATTTCCTTTGCAATGGTAACACCGTCGTTGGTGATAAGCGGCGCACCGTATTTTTTATCCAAAACAACGTTGCGTCCTTTTGGTCCAAGGGTAATTTTTACCGTATCAGCCAGTTTATCAATACCGGCAAGTAAAGCCTTTCTGGCGTCTTCACCATACATAATATCTTTTGACATAATGTATCTTCCTCCTAATTAATTGTTTGTTCTATATTATTCTACTACCGCGAGAACATCGGACTGACGAAGAATGGTATATTCCTGACCGTCCAGCTTGATCTCAGTTCCGGCATATTTGCTGATGAGCACCTTGTCGCCGACCTTAAGCTCCATTGTGATTTCTTTCCCGTCTACAACGCCGCCCGGTCCGACTGCCAGTACTTCGGCAACCTGCGGTTTCTCCTTTGCGGAACCTGCAAGAATGATGCCGCTTTTGGTAGTTTCTTCTGCCTCTACCATTTTAATAACGATCCTATCGGCAAGAGGTCTAATGTTCATAATATGTTCCTCCTAAATTTATTGAAGCTTTAGCACTCTTTAATCATGAGTGCTAACTAATACTTATTGTAATTGATTTTCGTAAAAAATCAAGGGCTGTCATATTTTTATAACAATTTTTATGCAACTGCGATAAATTGCAATGTAATATTTTGGTGCATTTGAACAACATTTAAAGAGGACAGCAATTTTTCGCTGTCCTCTTTAAGTTCTCTAATCATTCTGTTTTATCCGTCCTTAGCACACCAAGACAAAAGTCTGCTAAAAACGACACCATCCGCGATGTGCCCTTTACACTTTAGGCATTTTCCTGTTTTTGTAGGATTTGATTCCCTTAACTGCGGCGGAAGCCGGAAAAATACCCGACATTACAAACGGACAACTGAACATTTCAGCCGAAGTCAGCCACGATGCAACTCCAAAATAAACCGATATTCATCCAATGTATCCTATGGCAATTACAAGATCGGTAATCCAGCCGGAGCGAAGCAAAAAATCTTCCAAAGATATAAGGTGGGCAATTACCCCCAGTCCGATATCGGAAACCAGCGGCGGAACGGAAAAGTGTGGGGCATTTGCCAGCGCTCCATAGTATAAATTTAAAAGCCGGGGTAACGCCAAAAAAGAACCGCCTTAACAAAACACATCCAATTACTCTTTTTCATAGTGCCCTCCCTTTTATACCGCGTAATAAATTAAATCTTCATCATCACTATATAAATATATCCCTTGTTCAATCGGTTAACGCACCATCGGATTCTCCTTCCCTTATTATAATTCATACAGATACAATATCATAATTAATTTAAAAAATCACAGCAGAATTTGATCCGGCAGTTACATCCAAAAAGCCCTGCAAAATCGAGCTCGGCTGCGAAATAAAAAAAGTCTCCCGTTTTTCATGGGAGACTTCGTTTTATTCATTTCTTATGATACAGCCTTACAAAATCATAAAATTCCGCTGCAAAATGCAAGCAAAAATCGGGGAACCCAAAAACTTTCTCTTTGTGCTGAATCTATAATAAATGTACAGGTTTTCTTTATGTTTCCTTTAGCGGAATCACTTTTAAATAGACAGCATGATGTCGGTTGGTAATTACCTTATCCTGATGAAGTTTTCCAAAAAACCACCGTTTAAAAGTAACGGTTTTTCCGACCTTTTCAAGCATATTGTTAATTCTGGAATTCACGTCAATCGGCGGTAGATTCAAAAACTCGCAGATGCTGATCGGCGCGTCATGGGTAATGATATAATCGACTTTGTTTCCCCATTGCTCAAGCTTTTTAAAAGCATACTCTTCCTCTTCGGGAGTCGGCTGTTCTTCCGGCCACCAGAAATGATTCTCCTCCCGCAGCATCGCATCGGCACTTTCGCCGCCGCCAAACGCAAAAAAGCTTTTCCCCTCCAGCGTATAAATCTCGCCGCGGCACAGCTGCATCAATTTCCCGGAAAGAACGCGTACCTTTCCGCCGCACCACTCACTTTCCGGATATTCTTTTAAAAGATCGTAGTTATCGTGGCATCCGGTAACAAAAACAGTGTTAAAGCGCTTCTTTCCGATCTTTTTTAAAATCTTTTTCTCTTTGGCTCCGCCGTCCCACACAAAGCCGAAATCGCCGCAGACAATTAATGTGTCTCCTTTTTTCAGCTTTTTGATCCCGGTTTTTTGAAAACGGCTGTATTCGCCGTGAAGATCTCCGGTGACATAAATCATAATGATCGCCCTCGCTATTTTCCGCGTTATTTTTTTCTACACACTTGATAGCCCGCTGTAAATCGGCTATAATAATTTGTGACATGTTTTCTGTCTTAACGTGAGGATTTCTTATCACAAAAAGGAAGGTCAAAATACAGCCGATTAACGGATTTAAAGATTGGCCTTGTTTTTCGTTTCCCGGCTTAAAAACAGATTGAATTTATATTTTTTTCGGAAAGCGAAAAGAGATTTTCGCTTATTCAGCCTTAATATTATCATACACTTAAATGGAGGAATTGTCTACATGCGCAAAGGTATTGCTTCGATTTTTTTAGCGGTGGTCGTGTTTTGTTCTGCCGTTTTTTCCCCGCTATTATCTGCATCTGCCGCCTATCAACCGAATGTCAATATTTACAGCAAAGCGGTCTATATGATCAATACGGATTCTGACACAGTTGTCTATGCACTGAATGAGAATGAAAAAAATGTATCCGGCGTCTTTAACCAAAATTATGACCACCATGATTGTTTTGGAAAAAGAAACGGATTTTCAAAAGAAACTTACCATGTCCTATGCTGTTCGGGATGAATTGTATAATACCGGTGCAAGAATCTGCGATTTGCAGCCCGGTGAAGAAATCACCGTCGAAGATTTGCTTTACGCTGCCATGGTTCCGTCAGCCTGTGATGCGGCGGCAGTCCTTGCAGAGTATTACGGCAACGGCAGCGAAGCGGATTTTGTGGAAATGATGAACCAAAAAGCGCAGGAGCTCGGTGCTGTTAACACGCATTTCGTAAATTCACACGGCTTGCATGACGACAATCAGTATACAACCGCCCGTGATATGTACTTAATTACCAAAGCAGCACTGGAAACTCCGGGATTTGAGAAAATTGCGACCACTGTTACCTACACTATGAAGGCCACCAACAAACACCCCGAAGAGCGCGTTTATTCTCACTCTAACTTAATGTTGAATCAAGCGGCCGGCGGCGAGTACTATTATCCTTATGCCAGGGGTATTAAAACCGGAACCACCGACGAAAGCGGTAAAAATTTGATTACCATGGCGAGCAAAGATGGGTTTAATTATATTCTCGTCACCTTGGGTGCTCCTCTTAAAATAAACGGGGCCAGAGATAACTATGCAATTTACGATCATCGCGCTTTGTATAAATGGGCATTCAACACTTTTGAATTTAAAACAGTTTTAAAAAGCACCGAGACCATTGGAACCGTCAAGGTTCGGCTTTCGTCCGAAACCGATACGTTACAGCTCTGCCCCAAGGAAGATCTCGCCGCTTTACTTCCGAACAACATCGACATTTCCAGCGTTCAACAAATTATAGATGTTCCCGAATCGGTCAATGCACCGATTGAAAAAGGAACGGTTGTCGGTACTGTTACGTTAAAACTCAATGATCAGACCATCGGACAAACTGATTTGGTGGCGAATATGACCGTCTATCAAAACTTTATTTTCCAAATTTGGGATTGGATCTGTAACATTATGAGCAGTATCTGGGCAAAAATCATTCTTGCACTTATTATTCTCCTGATTATTTTTTATGTCGTTATTACGATTCTTTATAACCGCAAAAAGAAAAATCAAAAACGGTTGACAATCGATAAACGCAGAAGAAAAAGAAGATAATAATAAAAAGCGTGCTTAGGGTGCCTCAGCGCTGAATTACCTTAAGCACGCTTTCTTATTTCTATCAACCAACCGCAAGACATGCTGCATTAACTTAAATACTCCCATAATTTCTACCGTCTTATATTTTTTGCCTTTTGATCTTTTTATAATTCTACTCCTGTAATTAACAAATATATAAACAACTTAATATAATAATTAATTAAACATTGACAAACCTTTTTACGAATTCTACAATAATTTCATACTACAAAATCGAAAGGAAGGTTTTATGAACGCAATTAAAATTCGAACCAACGATCGGCGTTTTCCGGTTGCCGAGGATCTTTACGGATTGTTTTTTGAAGATATCAACCGTTCCGGAGACAGCGGTCTTTATCCCGAACAACTGCGCAACCGCTCTTTTGAGGATTCTGTCCTTCCTGACCGCTGTACGCTCAGCGAAGACGGCAGCTATTTTACAACACCTACGGGATGGCGCTGCGAGTTTAACGGCGGCGAAGGCTTAAAACGCTGGACAAAAAACTTGGTTCCAACCGATATTCCTGCCTGGTACAGCGAAGGAGATGCAAAAATTTCCCTGAACACCGAGGATACTTTAAACGCAAAACGTCTGCGCAGTCTGGACATTTGTTATGGCAGCAGCGGAAGTGTTTACAACGTTGGATACGCAGGTGTATGCTTAAAATCCGGCGCTTCCTATCGATTTTATATGTTTGCCAAAGGGATTACAGACGATGCAAAAATTACCGTTTCTTTAAAAGACAGTGACGGAATCGTTTGTGACAGCGCAGAATTTACTATAAAAAAAGGCGGGTTTTCCCGCTATGATCACCTGTTTACTTCAAAAGCATCCGATCGCAAGGCACGGCTTTACATCTCCGGCTCCTGCTGCACGCTGCGAATCGGATTCATCTCGCTGATGCCAACCGATACCTATAAAGGACGGGAAAACGGCCTGCGCAAAGAAATTGTAGAAATGCTCAAAGGGCTCCATCCCAAATTTATGCGTTTTCCCGGAGGCTGTATTGTCGAAGGATATTCCAAAGAAAATGCCACCCGTTTCTCACATATGATCGGGCCGGTCTGGGAGCGCCCCAGCAATTATCTGCTCTGGTTCTACCGTACCACCAATGGCTTCGGTTATCATGAATATCTACAGCTTTGTGAAGACCTCGGTATGTCTGCCATGTACGTAGCAAACTGTGGGCTGACATGTCAGGGACGCAAGGTTGATTTATTTGAAGGCGATGAACTGGAAGATATGTTCGAAGAATGTGTTCAGGCGATTGAATATGCAACTGCTCCCGTCGGAACGAAATTCGGCGATATGCGCGCCGCAGCCGGACATCCCGCCCCCTTTGATTTAAAATATCTGGAAATCGGAAACGAGAATTTTGATGAAGTATATAACGTCCGTTATCAGATGTTCTATGAACGCCTTAAAAAGATGTACCCACAAATCATTTATATTTCAAACTGCCATACCGAGCGTTCCGGACTGCCCACCGAAGTTGTTGACGAACATTTTTACTCTGACCTTGAATTTTTCGTCTCACATCATGATTATTACGACGGATATGACCGCAAAGGGCCGCAGATCTTTGTTGGCGAATATGCCGTTACAGTAGGCGAAAACATGTGCTCTCTCGGAGCAGCTTTGGGAGAAGGCGCTTTCCTCACGGGTATCGAACGCAATCAGGATATTGTTGCATTGACCAGCTATGCACCCATGATGCTCAACGAGAACTATATGTCCTGGATTCCGGATCTGATTGTTTACAACAACGAACAGGTTTATGGCATTCCGACCTACCATACCCTGAAAATGTTTGCAGAACATCGCGGTGACTATGTAATCGGAATCGATACTCAAAGCGACGTCCGCCTTTTAGATTATCCGGGTATGGCTGCAATCGGTGCAGACCGTCCGGGACTTTCATTTAAAAATATTGTTGTAAACGGAAAAGTTTGCGAACAGGTCGATAACGTTCCCGGTTATTTTCAGATCGTCGGTGAATTTCAAAAAGACGGTGATTCTTTTGTCAGCATCAGTGACAATGCTTATGCGCTGGTAAATCGGGAGTTTTGCAGAGATACAACGCTTTCGGCCGAAATCAAATTTGACAAAGAAAGCGAGGCAACACTTTCGATCTGGAACTATAAAAGCAGCGGCGGTTACGCGGCCGAGGATGAGGATACTCTCAGCTACGACGGTATGGTATACTACGGCTGGTCTGTGACCAACGGTGAAAGCTGGGTTTACGCCCGAAAGGGACAGCGCGATCCGCTTACTGAAAAAGTTCGGCTGAACATCGACTTTAACAGATACAACGAATATAAAATGGTCACAACCGAAGCAACCATTCAGTGCTATATAAACGGAGAGCTTATCCATGAAGCGCCCATTGTCTCAATGCCCTATATCACCGCTTCTGCTACAGTGGATGAAGCGAAAAAAGAAGTTATTCTCAAACTGGTAAATATCAGCGACAATGATTTAAAGATTCCGCTGGAATTTGACTGTGAAATCGAATCCACTGCCGTTGCCGAAATTTTGACCGGAGAGAATAAATGTGCAAAAAACACCATGGATGCCCCCGAAGCGGTTATACCGCAAAAGGTGATTTTGGATCATGTATCAAAGAACTATTCTTACACTGTCCCCGCCAACTCGATTAACATTTTACAGTTCCCGATGAAATAGTCATACCTCAACCTAAAACGATGGCTTCCGCAATGAACATCGATCAAGACGCTACAAGTATTCTTTTTTGCAGAATGCTTTGAAAGTAAAAATACGCGTTTATAAAAAGTTAACAGCCACAGTGGTTTGCTCCGCTGTGGCTGTCCTTTGTTTTCTGTTGTTATATGGCAATAAAGAGCTGCAAGGCGGGAACTGCGAAGATGGCAGATGAAACGCGAAAAACATCCTTGCTGTGGGTGTTATACCTTTGAAAACGGACTTAACGGGAATTACAGCATTTGTCCCGTGTGCTTCTGGGAGGACAATCCGCTTGGCGTATGCTAATCCGAGTAAAAATCCGGGTTGTAATGGCGTAAGCCTGAAGCAGGCTCGGCGCTTGTCGCCTCTACATGAAAAGATACATCAGACCTCCGCATGAAGATGAATTATACCGAACGTTTACAATACAATTGGTGTAACTTCAGTTCGTCGGACGAATACTAACGGCGCACATAATGAGTCTATCTCGTATGCGTCTGCAAAAGCAAACACACGGTAACCTTTTGCATCGCTTTTTCCTATTCGTTCAAAAACAAACGGTGTGATCACAAAAATCACACCGTGCAAAATTTCTCTTAGCACTCATAAAAAGCTTTTACAAATTTCACGGTGAGACAAAAACGAACTGAACGAGAAGCATATATACTACCGTTCCGCCCGCAATAGAAAGCAACATGTTTTTTCGCCAAAGATGAAGCCCTGTCACCACCAGAATAGAAATTCCCTCCGGCAATCCAAACGGGAAATTCAGCGCCGTAATGTTTTTTAAGCAATAAACGACCAACAATCCAATAACTGCATAGGGCAATACAGTTGATAGATAAGAAATATATTTCGGCGTCGGCTTATTGGCAGGAAAGACAAAAAAGGGCAAAAAACGAGTAAGCATTGTTCCCAACACTACAACAGCGACTGTGATAACTCCTTCTGTCAGGGTCATTGTCATTGCAAATCCCCCTTTCCGGATAACGGCCGGCGCAAAACAGTGAGTACCGCAAGCATCAATGCCATGGCCGGGAGAATAAATTGATCTGCGCCAAAGATAATCAGGCTTAAGACGGAAACAGCAAGTCCAATCACCGCCGGCAGATGTCGTTTTTGTGCTCTCCACTGATCAATATAAATAACCACAAACAAGGCGGTCATAACAAAGTCAATCCCCTTTGTACTGAAGGCGATCAAGCCGCCGAGCAAACCGCCCAACGTTGCACCCATTACCCAATAAAAATGGTTCAACAGTGTTACAAAAAACATAAACCATCCCCGATCCACACCCTCGGGAGGTTTGGTAGAATAATTGATACTAAAGGACTCATCACACATTCCAAAAATCAAATACCACTTCTTTTTCCCTGCATCCTTATAAGTTTCAAGCATCGAAACACCATAAAACAGATGCCGTGCATTGACCATAAGCGTTAACAAAAAAGCATAAAGCGGATTAAACGCAGAAGTTAAAAGTGAAACTGTGACAAACTCCATAGAGCCTGCGAAAATCGTAAGGCTCATAATCATAGGCCAGAGAAAAGAAAAAGCCCTTACTGTTCATATAAACGCCATATGCAAACCCCAAAAAAGGAAACCGGCACAGATTGGTAGAGTCAGCGGAAAAGCTGCGTAAAACGCTTTTTTCTTAATTCCTGCAACCTTTTCCATATCATTCCTCCGTTTGCATTCCTAATTCATCATACCTTTCCCCCTGTTTTTTGTCAAGGAATCAGCATTTGCGTCATGACGTGTCATCTATATCTCTCAACCATTTTTCGCTTATAGGGTGAGTTTAAAAACGGATAAACACGTACTTTTCTGCTGTATTGACACATTTACAGAAATTGCCGATATAAATAGAAAAAGCGCCGCGGTTATCTCCCGCGGCGCTTTTTAGACGTATTTAGCAGTATGCAAGAGCTGCTTCGGCTGCAGCGGATGCATTATCGGTATAACAGTCGGCACCAATGGTATCACAAAAGCTCTGGGTAACCGGTGCGCCGCCGATCATAATCTTGCAATCCATACCCTTGGCTTTCGCAAGGTCGACAACTTCTTTCATCTGACCCATTGTTGTAGTCAAAAGCGCAGAACAGCAAATTGCTTTTGCATTATTTTCTTCTGCCGCTTCGATAAATTTTTCAGGTGCCACATCCACACCAAGGTCGATGACATTCAAGCTTTTGCTTTCCATCATCATTTTCACAAGGTTTTTACCGATGTCGTGCAGGTCACCTTTTACGGTACCTATAACAACGGTTCCTTTCGGCTCAAAGCCGTCAGCAATCAGCTTCGGTTTAAGAACCTCGATTCCCATATTCATTGCACGGGCAGAAATTAAAACCTCCGGTACGAAAACCTCGTTGTTTTTAAATTTCTCACCAATGATATTCATGCCGGAAAGGAGGCCTTTTTCAAGGATTTCCTGCGGAGAAATTCCCTCATCCAGCGCCTGGGCAACCAGTTCCTTTACCTTTGGAGCGCGGCCCTGCTGCAAAAAAGTGCTCATTTCTTCTAAAATGCTCATATTCATTCTCCTTTTTTGGAAGTCACTATATATTTCCGCGGCTTTCGCGGTATTTTTTTGGAGAAACACCGACTAACCGCTTAAAAACTTTGGTAAAATAGCTCTGATCCTCAAAGCCGGACAGACTCGCAACATCTACCAGGGCGCAATTCTGATCAAGCAGCATCAGCTTTGCTTTATCAATGCGCACCTTGTTAATATATACAGAAAGACTTTCACCCGTTTCCTCTTTATAAATCCTGCTTAAATAGGATTTGCTCAGAGAAACATACTCCGCAATCTCATCTAAAGTAATTTTTTCCGCAAAATGATTTTTTACATATTCAGCCACCTTAAAAACAATATCCGAATGTTTAATTTGCGAAAAATCAAACGAATAATCGATAAACCGATGAAGCAGTGCAGAAAGCCACGCGCCGATATCTTCTACCGAAGAAAGGGTTTGGAGCTCCCGGATAAAGCTTTCGTTGCAGACAAAAATTTCGTTTAAATCCGCGCCGGCCTCGATCGTCGCTCTGGATATGATTACGGCCAGCTCTAACGCTCTGGCTTTCATGGTGGTCAGATCGTACTCCGCCACAAAGTATATATGGCCGAGAAGCTGATTTAAAAGCTCTTGCGATCCTTTTTTATCCCGGCGATAGATTAACGCCTGCAGCTTCTTTTCCGTGTCTATCGGGTAACAATATCCCGGCTTTTCAAACTGCTGTCGAGCTGAATAAAGCTCACCCAAAACCTTTTCCTGCTCGTAAACCGCCGATCCGGCAAGACTATGTGCCCGTCCCGAAATACCGGCTGTGAGGAGCGCCATCATTTCAGCAAGATCGTTTACCCGCCCTGTGGAAAAAACGGGTAATATATTAAGCCGTCCGTCAAAGATGCCCTTTTCTGTAAAATCCTCGGGTTCCCCCATCAAAATCGGCCCTGCCACCAGTCCGGCTGACAGCCTTCCGTACTCATCAGAGATCGAAGACGCGACAAAAATCATTCCCATCGGGCAATAATAGATATATTTACCGTTCCAGCGATAAGCCTCATGGCAGCCATAAAGACAGGTGTTCAGCGCCGTACAGTTTTCTCTGTGGCAGTAGGTGCAAAACGAGTCTTCATCCCGCGGTCTGCTTCGATATGCCCTTTGCAATACATCAAGACAGGAAACCGGCACCTGAACGAGCCCTGCAAGGTGCTTCGCACAGGAAATACACTGCTCCACCAACATGGCTCACCCTTTTCTTTACAACTATAATTATTATAGCCCTTTATTTTCTGTAAATTATAGTAGTTTTTTTCACTTTTTGGTATATCGTTATCATAACGCATTCCTAAAAAGAAGGTCAAGCTACTCCATGAGGGTTAAAAAATTGACAAACTTGCATAACAGTTAAAATCCATGTATAATAAATGTAAAGATTATACAACATCACCATATTACATATAAACAAGGTGTCAACATGGTTTTTTTTAATTCCCAAAAACTATTGCGCGGGGAGTCCCTATCGGGGGAGATCCCTTCCGATAAAAACACGCTTAAAAAAACTCTTACCGTGGCGTGGCCGTCAATTGTTGAGTCTTTTCTGGTTGCTTTGGTTGGCTTTATTGATACTATTATGGTCAGCAGCCTGGGAGATGCAGCCATTGCAGCCGTCGGATTAACAACCCAGCCGAAATTCATCGGCCTGGCTTTTTTTATTTCTCTGAACGTAGCAATCTCAGCTATTGTCGCTCACCGCAAGGGAGAAGGAGATCGTAAAAGCGCCAACCGTGTTTTAATGCAGGCTCTGATGATAACGCTCGGCATGGCTGTCATCGTCAGCATTGCCTGTGTGGTATTTGCCGATCCGGTTATCACCTTGGCGGGAGCAAATGCCGATACCCAACAGGATGCTGCCGATTATTTTCGGATCATTATGGGCGGTATGCTGTTTAACGTTGTTTCGCTTTGCATCAATGCAGCCCAGCGCGGCTGCGGCAATACCAAAATCGCCATGCGGACTAACGTGGTATCCAACCTGGTAAACGTTGTTTTTAATTACCTGTTAATCGGTGGGAACTTCGGCTTTCCCGCTCTCGGTGTTAAAGGTGCGGCAATTGCGAGTGTCATAGGAACAGTTGTCGCCATGGCGATGAGTATCTCTTCCGTCATGCATACGGATGGATATCTTTCGTTTAGAAAAATCACAAGAGACGAAATCCGCTTTGACAAACGTTCTCTTCGCTCGATTGTCAACATTGGATCCAGCACCCTTGCCGAGCAAATTTTTCTGCGAATCGGCTTTCTCACTTTCAGCATTGTTGTAGCTAATCTCGGAACGACGGCTTTTGCCGCTCACCAAGTAGGAATGAACATCATGAGCCTCTCTTTTTCTTTCGGAGACGGATTGTCCGCGGCAGCGATTGCGTTGGTTGGCCAAAGCCTTGGCGCCAAACGGGTGGACATGGCTCGGATTTACGGAGGGTTTTGCCAGCGGCTCGGCCTGATTTTCGCCGCTATGCTGTCTGTTATCTTTTTAACGCTCGGAAGGCCGATTTTTAACCTGTTCTCCGACGGGGAACAATTCTTAGAGTACGGTACAATGATTATGGCCGTTTTAACTGTCGTTGTTTTTTTACAGATTTCACAGGTGGTTTTTTCCGGCTGCCTGCGCGGTGCGGGCGATGCAAAATTTACGGCATTTGTTTCTTTAATCAGTGTTGCCATTATTCGTCCGGGTGCCGGTTGGCTGTTTTGCTACCCACTGGGATTGGGACTTTTTGGAGCCTGGATTGGCTTAACCTTCGATCAATTCTGCCGCTTTATTTTAACCTATATTCGCTTCAAAAGCGGACGTTGGACCAAATATGATGTATAAACGAAAAAACTCTTCTCTCTTTGAAAGAGCTTTTTTCTTTTCCCTATTTTATTTTTGCTTTCAAAATATTATAATAAAGAAAAACCCTCTTTGTCTTATTTGATCATTCCATATTGTTGTTATAAAAATTGATGTTAACCGGTAAACCGGTCATTTTATACAAACAAGTGAGGTTATACTTATGAATCCATTTTACCTAATTTCAAATGCCGAAACCTTTGCCTTTTCCGCCGAAAACCCTACCGGTCAAAGGGAGGGTGGTTCTCGCGGCGGCGATTGTACCAAATTGCGCCCAACCGTAAAAATTAAACCGGGAGAGACTGTTGTACTGGTTGATACCGAGGGGCCCGGCACAATTCAAAGTTTCTGGTTCACCGGTTATGTCGGTCACAATTTCATTCTCCGTATTTATTGGGAGGGCAGCAGCACACCATCGGTAGAAGCACCGATTTCCGCCTTTTTCGGATGCGCTTATGACGAAAACTTTAAAGATGTCGACGGGAACTATCCACTTTTGAATTCTTCTATGATTCTGGTAGCTCCGGGGCGCGGTCTTAACTGTTACTGGCCAATGCCGTTTAAAAAGCACTGTAAAATCACCATGGAAAACCGAGGCAGCGAGGAACACAGTCTTTACTACATTATTACCGGTTGTCATGAAGCACAGCCGGATAATATCGCCTATTTCCATGCTTCCTATCGGCAGGAGCACCCCGTGGTAAAAGGGCGTTCCTATACCGTTATCGACGGAATCGAAGGGAAAGGGCAGTTTGTCGGGCTTACGCTTGCCTCCGGAATGAACGGGAATAACACCTGTTGGGTGGAAGGCGAGGCTCGTATGTATCTTGACGACGATCGCTACCCGTCTATTCACTACACCGGAACCGAGGACTATTTCTGCGGATCTTATGCTTTCGGAAATGATATTTTATTAAAAAAATATCAAACTTACAGCGGGCTTTATGCCGGCATGTATGCTATCCTCGGAAACGACCGCACCGAGACCTACAATGGTCAACAGCGCTTTTTGCTGTATCGTTTTCACATTCAGGATCCGATTCATTTCAACAAAAACTTTCGCATGACCCTCGATAATCTCGGATGGACCGGCCCCCGCTACGACGATTATACCTCTGTTGCCTATTGGTATCAGACGCTTCCTGCAGCACCGCTTAAGCCGCTGCCGTCTGACGAAGAGATGATAATGAAATAATCTAGCTGTACTTGACGCTCGGCGCAAATGTCGTTTAAAAAAGGAAGAAGCACCAATGAAAACCCGGTGTTTCTTCCTTTTTATCGTTTTCGGCCATAGTTCTTTCAAAGTTTCAATCAAAATATTTGCGGAATCCACAAGCCTTTGAATAACCGATTTGCTCATAAAACACATGGGCCCCGGTGCGGTTGCATCCGGAGACCAGCATGGAATAGGCACAGCGATGATCCTTTCCCCACTGTTCTACAGTTTCAAAGAGCAAACGCCCTACGCCCTTACCGCGCCATCCATCCTTTGTAATCACATTTTCTATCACCAAAAACGGACGGCATCCTTTGCAGATATCCCTGCACAAAACACCCATGATTGATCCCACAATAGTTTTGCCCTCACAGGCAACCGCCAAAAAATAATGATCATCCTGTTCCATTTGTTCAAGCTCATTCCGCACCGCTGCCGGATCATTTTCTTCACCCTCAATCAGTTCGCGCATTAAAAGCGCCAGCTGATCGGCATCTTTTGAAATTGCTTTTCGTACGTTTATCATAAATTATACTCCTTGTATTTTTAAAGCTTTATCCGCAATAATTTATATTTTCACTATCGGTTCCTTAGCCCTTTCGGTCGCTTCGATTTACAACAAGCTTCGTAATAATCGGCGTTAAGATATTTGTAAAGACAACTGCACTTGCTATTTGAGCAGTTGCAACATCAACATAAGGAAGATAGGACGAATCCAGTTCTGCCAGCATCGCCGGAATTGCCAAGGACATTGCGGCAATTCCGCAAAAACCGCTGGAGGCATGACCTCTTTGTTTCAAAAGCTTTTTTTCGATCAATAAAAGCGGCAAATTATTACAGAGAAAGTAGAGTGCTGTAAGAGTCAGCCCTTCCCCAAAAGCATAAACAACGCTTGTGAGATTGATAGAGCCTCCCAAGCAAAACCCGAGGAACGGCAAAATGATGGTTCCGGCAGGAGCAAACAGAGCACGGATTTCAGGGTCCAAATTACCGAGAAGCATTCCTAACAAAAACGGAATAATTGACGCTAACAGCGCCATATAATTCAGTCCCCCGCTATTTGAAAAGCTGAGAACACAAATCGGAACAGCCGGAATTGAAATCAAATTGAGAATTCCATAAGAAGCGCGGTCAATCTCATCGCCGTAGCTATCCATAAGTCCAATATAAATTGCGGGTAAAAGGCTGGTCAACGCCACTACCACCGTCACAGAAGGAAATCCAAAAACGCCTTCCTTTCCAAACAGCAGGCAATAAAGCGCACCAAATCCCACCCCGAGAACCAATTTGGCCAATGCCAACGTTCCCCCGCGTTTTAAGGTGATTTTTATCTGGGACGGCTTAAACTGTGATCCGGAAAAAAATAAGATAAGCCCAATCAGACACATTGTGCCCTTGCTGGAAAATGCGGCCGAAAACGGAACACCGATTTCAAGCGCCTGTGGAAAAAATGTGGCAAAAACAGCACCCAGTGCCAACGGTACAATCATAAGTCCCGCAGGAACTCTTTTTACTGTTTTAAGGATTGAAAATGTTTTCTTCAACTGAATCATCACTCTGCTTTACGTGTTTTTAGTTGGTTGTATTCTTGATTTTTACAGCATTTACAAAAGAATAGTATAAACGTCTTCCTTCGATTCGTCAAATTGCGGGCAGCCGCGATATACAGTTTCCCTTTCTCTTAAACGTTATTATCTTATGAGACACGCTTTCGTTATTAGCGACCGATACAACTTACAGATACCAAAAAGCTCTCCCAAAGGGAGAGCTTTTTTAATCCGTTTTACTGCTGTTCTTCCGGTGAAGTGTCATCGGTATCTGCTGCTTCATCCGGTGCTTTTTGTGTTGCCTGAATGAGCGGTTTCTCCGCTTTTTTCCCAAGAAATTCCGGCAACTCCATTCCTGCCATTTCAAAAAGTTCGTTCATCGGCGGGATTGATTTAAGCATCCCCGAAAGGAAGTTTGCTGTGGTAGAGCTTCCGTCTTTTCCACCCATACTGTCCCAAACGGTCACCTTATCAATCTTCAAGTTCTTGACCGCCTCAACCTGCGTTTTAATTAATTCTTCAAGTTTATCGGCAATCATCAGTTTCATCGCATCATTTGCGTTGCCGCCGGCAGCCGCAACAATCTGTGCAAGACCGGCTGCCTGTTTGGTGAGCATTTCCTGTGCACCACGTGCCTCAGCCTCCATTTTGGCGTAAATCGCATCTGCCTCACCCTGTGCGCGACGACGGATCTGTTCTGCATCAGCCTCTGCCTCAAGCTCGATTTTACGTTTTTGAATTTCTGTTTTAACAATAACATCGGCTTCCAATGTCGCCTGCTCACGAGCCGAACGAGCTTTTTCAGCTTCCTGCTCAGCTACATAGGCCTCCTGCAGCGCTCTTGCCGACTGAATTTTTTCAGCAGCTGTTGCACGACGTTTCGCTTCGGCAGTTTTCTCTGTCAGCGTTGCGTTGGATTCTACAATCTGAGCTTTTGCTTCGTTTTCGCCCTTAATCGCCTCAGAATCAGCCAGCGAAACCTGAACTCTCTGTTCTCGATAAGCATTTGCCTCACCGATTGCGCCCGAACGATCCGCTTCCGCTACAGAAATCTTCGCATCATTAATCGCCTTAGCGGCGGCTTCTTTACCAAGAGCGGAAATATACCCGGATTCATCGGTGATATCGGTGACGTTTACGTTAATCAAACGCAAGCCGATCTTTTTAAGCTCCGATTCAACGTTATTGGAAACAGCTGCAAGAAATTTATCACGATCTGTATTAATTTCCTCAATTTCCATGGTCGCAATAACCAAACGCAGCTGGCCGAAAATGATATCCTTTGCAAGCTCTTGAATTTCGGACAGCTTCAGGCCAAGCAGACGTTCGGCAGCATTCTGCATGACACCGGGCTCCACTGAAATACCAACGGTAAACCGGGATGGTACATCAATACGAATATTCTGCTTTGACAACGCATTTTTTAAGTCAACCGAAATTGAAATCGGGGTCAAATCCAGATATTCATACGCTTGAAGCACCGGCAGAATAAACGCCGCGCCGCCATGGATACATTTTGCGCTGCGATATGTGCCGTCCTTATTGGAACCGACTTTACCATAAACAACCAAAATTTTATCCGACGGACATTTGCGATACCGAGACAGAATTACAATAATGGTGGTCAGCAGTAAAACCGCGATGACCGAGGCCCAGATGACTACGATTGGATCCATTTTGAAATACCTCCTGTGTTATTCACTGTTTTATTTGGCAGCTCAACCAGCACTGTTTGCTCATCGACAATACCGCATACGCGAACCAACTCGCCGGTTTTAAGCTGTTCTGCGGCTTTTGTTACAGCGTCGAGTTCTACCAGACGCTCTTGAAGCAGAATCGTTACTTTTCCCTGTCCTCCTTCCCTGGGCGGAATGGAAAGATAAACCTTTCCTGTCTTTCCCATCGCATTCCTGATATCAAGATTTCCCTTGTCCTGTAATTTTAAAGCTGCTTTAAACATATATGCAATTCCTATTAAGGCAGCCAATCCCGCAACCAAGGCGACAATTACCGCCCAGGCAGGACCGATATATTTCACCAGCGCCAGGCCGGTCCACCCTCCTACCGCAAAAAAGGCAACCAGTCCCCTTATGGTAAACAACGACAAACCGCTGTCTGCATCGTGCGTATCAATATGGCCGACATCATCAATTGAACCCACGTCGAAATCTGCGTCGAAGTCCGCGTCGAAGTCCGTATCCAAACTGCCGGCATCAGCTTCTCCTCCGCCAAATCCTATGCCTAACAGCAGTAAAATCGACTGGATGACCAGCACCACTGTAGCCGCGATTGCAATACAGGCAAAAACCTGTTCCAAGACAGTAAGGCTGTTCCACCAAACAAGCATATTCTTTACCCCTTTCTTTCGGCATATCTTCTGTCTTCCGCCGCCTGGTTTTCAGACCCCTGCAATACCACTTCGCAAAGGCGATCGGCACGCTTTTTTACAATCGCCGAAGCGTAGTAAATCAATATAATTTGCATCCCGTTAATCAATCGTTCCCGTGCGCCCTCAAACGGTTCCCGATAGTCGGAAATCGCCCCGACAACCTCCCGATGAAATTCGTCTTCTGAAAGAAGCGTTTCATAATCTACCCTATCCAGCACCGTACACAGATAACAATAAAGCTCCGCTTCGGAAACAATGTTGTCCTGCTTATTTTCAGTTTCTCCGTTAATATAGGTGAGCAAAGCAGCGATTGATTCCAATTTCATAACATCCCGCAGCATATTAATAATGATAATCCGTGCAAGATGATCTACTCCATAACGCTTATCCACCGGCTTTTGAACCCATCCGCGGTTAATCCAATTTTGAATCGCCGGTGTCTCAAGCCCGGTAATTTCCCTTACCTGAGCAAGCATCAGCCCTTTTGTCACAGCACAGACGCCGAACAAAAACTCTTCCGCGTTTTGACCGTCCCGCTCGATGACCGTTCCGGGAAAATATGTTTTCATTTCGGCACCTCTCTTTCATTACTTTGATTATATCAAGCGTTCACACGAATGTCAATAAAATTCTTTTGAAATTTTTGCTTGTTATCCTGTAATAAGTACAATAACCATCCTTCTTTTCCCTGATATATTCTTTTTTCTCATTTTAACGGCGACGTTCACAAATGATACAAAAAATAAAAACGAATTTGTTTAAAATGCATCACATCCTCAACACATTTATAGATTATAGTAAGATCAGAACAAAAAGAAAGTGAGGAGATTATAATGATCGATACAAATAACGGAAGTACTCAGAACTTCCCTCAAGATCATTCTACAAATAATAACACAAACAGCGAGTCTCAGTTCCAGCCGGACGGATCCTATCATTATCGATATTCGACTCAAACCCCAAACAACGATATGGGACAATCCGGATCGCCACAGAAGCCTAAAAACAAAAAATCCAAATCCGGACCGCCGTGGTATGTGAAATTGATTGCCGGAGTCGCTGCCTGCGCCGTCGTTTCCGCGGGTTCCATCGGCGGATTTGTAGCATTGGTTAACGCAGGGGTTGTAACACTAAATGCGCCGTCACAATCTACCGCCACCGGTACTGTTTCCACAAGCAGCTCAGTACAGCAGGTTTCCAAAAACAATTCCGACGGCGCTCTCACGCTTCAGGAAGTTGCCGCAAAGGTAACGCCTTCTGTTGTCTGCATACAAAACTACCAGGGTAACCGTATCAGTGAAACGAAGGCTGGAGAAGGCTCCGGAATTATTATGACCTCTGACGGCTATATCATCACAAATGAACATGTGGTCGACGGTGCAACCTCATTAAAGGTTGTTTTGTATGACGGAACCATTTATGACGCCAAGCTTATCGGAAGTGATACCGCAACCGATCTGGCTCTAATCAAAATTGAAGCAAACGATCTCACTGCCGCAACTTTTGGCGATGCAGATGAGCTGAGTGTCGGCGATCAAATGGTTGCCATCGGCAACCCCGGCGGCATCACTTTAAACTCCAGCGTAACCTTTGGTTATGTTTCTGCATTAAATCGTTCCATTCAAACCAATAACGGATATACCGTAAACTGCATTCAGACCGATGCCGCCATCAATCCCGGCAATTCTGGCGGCGCACTTGTCAATGTTTACGGACAAGTCGTCGGTATTAATTCCTCTAAAATTGCCGCAACCGGCTATGAGGGTTTAGGTTTTGCCATTTCCATCAATGAAGCTCTTCCGATTATCGAAAGCATTAAAGAATATGGCTATGTCAAAGATCGTCCGATGGTCGGAATCAGCTATCAGTTTATTGACGAGAGCATTGCTCCGTATTACAACCTGCCGGTGGGATTAATCATTGCCTCGGTTAATACTGAAAACGCCAAAAAGGCCGGACTGGAACGCGGCGACGTTATTACAAAAATGGACGAAACATCTGTCGATTCCACATCTGTTATCGCAAAAGTTTTAGGTGATAAGAAACCGGGCGATACAATTATTCTTGAAGTCTATAAAGCATCAAGCAAAAAAACGGTAACCATATCTCTTACTTTGTCTGAATATTCTGTTGCCAATTCTTAACGCGTTGTCCTAAAAAATAACCTGACAATCCGGTTTCCACACCAAGGAGGTGCTTATTTCATGAAATGTATCGTAACAGGTGCAACCGGGCATATCGGCTGCGCATTAATCAAAGAACTTTGCAAAAACGGATACGATGTAACGGCGTTTATTCTGCCGGGGGATCATGCTGAATCAATTCATGAGGAGCCGGTTAAAATAATCACCGGTGATATCTGCAACCCATATGATACCGTTCGTTCTTTTGCCGGGTTTGATCTTGTTTTTCATTTGGCTGGAATGATTGCAATCGATTCATCCAATCGAAAGCAAATGTACAAAATCAATGTGGAAGGAACCCGCAATGTGATCCGCGCCTGCAAAATTACAGGTGTAAAAAGACTTGTTTACGTCAGCTCGGTTCACGCGATTCCGGAATTGAAAAAAGGTGGCGCCATTACCGAAACCGATCAGTTTGACCCCGGAAAGGTTAAAGGAGATTATGCTAAAACCAAAGCAGAAGCGACCCGACTGGTTCTTAAGGCTGCTAATAACGGATTGGACACTGTCGTTGTTCATCCATCCGGAGTAATCGGTCCTTATGAGTATAATCTTTCAAATATCGGCCAACTGATGGTAGATACCATTAGCGGCAAATTGCGGGCCTATATTGACGGTGCATATAATTTTGTGGATGTTCGTGACGTAGCTCACGGAATTCGCCTTGCCGGAGAAAAAGGAAAACGCGGAGAGTGTTATATTCTCTCGGGCGAAGTTATCACTGTTAAACAAATGCTGGATGTCATTGCCATGACAGCTGGAACTAAACCGATTACCGTTAAACTTCCGTACTGGCTCGCCGTGGCGACTGCACCGCTTTCCGAACTGTATTATAAAACACTCAAGCAAAAGCCTCTTTACACCGCATATTCGGTTTATACGTTGCGAACCAACTGTCATTTTGATTGTTCAAAAGCAATAAAAGAACTCGGATATCGGTTTAGGTCCGCAACAGAAAGCCTTACAGATGCTGTAAACTGGCTCTTTTCAAACGGAGTTTTACAACAAGGCCATCCATTAGCCGCCTGAATTAATGATCGAAGCACCCTGACGAAAAAATTATCCGTCAGGGTGCTTCTCTTGCGAAATTCGGCCGTTTTCAGTATAATTAGAAAGGTTTTCCTCCTAACGCAACTTCTTTATAACTCATATTTGGAGATGATTTTTTGGCAGATACGAAAAACAAGCTCGGATCCGAACCAATCGGTAGCTTGCTTTTTAAGCTGGCTGCCCCTGCTATCCTGGCACAGATTATCAATGCACTTTATAATATTGTAGACCGGATGTATATCGGAAATATTGAAGGAATCGGAAAGCTGGCATTAACCGGCGTAGGTCTCACCTTTCCGGTAATTATCCTGATTTCCGCTTTTTCTATCCTGGTAGGAATGGGTGGTGCACCGATTGCCGCAATTAGGATGGGAGAAAAAAACAACAAGGCCGCCGAAAAAATCATGGGAAACTGTTTTGTCCTGTTGCTTTTCTTTTCGGTTATCCTCACTGTTTTCTTCTTAATTTTCAAGCATCCGCTTTTATATATGTTTGGTGCCAGCGACAGTACCATTAGCTATGCCGACGACTATCTGACAATATACTTGACCGGTACTGTTTTTGTTCAATTCTCTCTCGGGATGAACTGCTTTATCACCACGCAGGGCTTTTCAACTGTAGGAATGCTAAGCGTTTTAATCGGGGCTGTTTTAAATATTGTGCTCGACCCTCTTTTTATCTTTGTTTTCGGAATGGGGGTAAAGGGTGCCGCCATTGCCACTGTTTTTTCTCAGGGGTGTTCCGCCCTTTTTGTTGTAGGATTTTTGCTAAGCAAAAAGAGCATGTTGCAATTTCGTTTAAAAAACTTCAAAGTCGATTTCAAGCTAATCGGTCCAGTTCTTGCATTGGGTCTTTCCCCTTTTATTATGCAGGCAACCGAAAGCTTAGTCAACATTACGCTTAACGCCTCTCTCCAACATTACGGCGGCGATCTCTACGTAGGCGCTATGACCATTATCGGAAGTGTGATTCAAACGGTTTTGATGCCGATGCAGGGCTTGACGCAGGGGGCGCAACCGATTATCAGCTACAATTTCGGTGCCGGGAATTTTAACCGGGTCAAACGAACATTTCGCCTGCTTTTAACATCTTGTCTGACTTTTTCTGTAACAATCTGCGCGTTTATTCTAATTTTCCCACAGCCGGTGGTACAAATTTTTAACAGCGACCCCGAACTGATTGACGTTACTTGCAGTTGTATGCGAATTTACGCAGCCGGAATTTGGGCTATGGGAGCACAAACAGCTTGTCAGCAATCTTTTGTCGCAATCGGACAGGCGAAAATTTCAATTTTCCTCGCTCTTTTGCGTAAAATTGTTTTACTGATTCCACTTGCGCTGCTGCTTCCGCTCTTTATGGGAACTCTGGGTGTATTTACAGCAGAGCCGATTGCGGATATCGGCGCCGCAACAGTAACCAGCATTATGTTCGCCGTTTTTTTCAAACGCTATCTGGCACAAAAAAAGGAAGAACTGAAACAAGCGTCCCTTTAACAGGAGGTATTTATGGGAAATATTTGGCATGATGTACGGGCAGACAGGATTCAGCCCACCGATTTTATCAGTGTAATTGAAATTGAAAAGGGCAGTAAAAACAAATATGAGCTGGACAAAGAAACCGGATTTTTGATTCTGGACCGCATTCTTTATACCTCAACTCACTATCCGGCAAACTATGGCTTTATTCCGCGAACCTATGCAGACGACGGCGATCCTCTCGACGTGCTGCTTTTATGTTCGGAGCCTGTTGTACCGCTCACAATGGTCCGAAGCTTTCCGATCGGAGTAATCTCAATGGTCGACAGCGGTAAACGGGATGAAAAAATTATCGCTCTTCCTTTTGGAGATCCCACCTATAAAGATTACACGGATATCGAACAGCTCCCATCTCATATATTCGACGAAATGCGTCACTTTTTTACGGTTTATAAATCTCTGGAGGGCAAAAAAACCGCCGTTGACGAAGTGCAGGGACATGAAGCCGCGATAAAAATTGTAAAAGAATGTATTGAAAATTATAAAATCAAGTTTGGCGACTAAACTTATCGCTTTGCTGCTGTGATTCAGCTTTAACATCATTATTTCATACAAAATCCGGAGCAGCCGCTTTGCAACTTAAAAATTTTTCATATTTTGTTTTCTTTCTTTTATGAAAGGCTTTATATTCCTCTTACAAATTTGAAGTATGATAAAGATATTCCATTGCAAAGGAAATTATTCTCTTTTTAATACTGCCGCAGCCGTTTGGAATACCGGCGGCGAAGGCAGACCAAAAGTTCGGCTGTTTCGACGGCGTTGCCAATAGATTTTTCAAATTATAAAAAGCTGTAGAAAATTTTCTACAGCTTTTTGTTATCAATATCTTTTCCAAGCGAAAGCCGCCGTTAATATCCTAACGTTTCTCCCACTATAATCACCTTGATGCGATCCTTATGGCGCTGCATGGCTGAAACAACATAGTTGCAGCACATCCGTCCGGCAGATTGACAGCCGCTGGTCATTTCGGATTCTCTGCCACAGGAAATGCATTCTCCCGTTTTTTCACAAGGCGTCTCGGTGTGAAGCCGACATCCGTTTGCAGGTGCCGCAATCTTTTTAAGCCGTAAAACCGCCTCATCCAAATCGGCCACAATTTTATTATATCCCGCTACAACGATCACCGATTTTGGGCCAAAGACAATCGCCGCCACGCGGTTGGAATTTCCATCGACATTAAAAAGCTCTCCGTTTTCGGTAATGGCGTTTGCAGAGGTGAGATAAGTATCTGCCCAAAACGCCTTACGATAAATTTCCTGGATTTCTTCCGGTGTAATTCCCGGTCGATCACGATCGAGGAATTCATATCGACCGGAAAGCATAAGATCGCGTACGCCGCACTCTCGCAGCGTCATCGTACCGCCGCAGCTGATGGTTTCGCCTTCGCAGAGCAAGGATTCCACAAGTTTAACTGCTTCTTCTTTTGTCGGAGCATAGTATGGCTTCATGTTGTTTTTTTCAAGGCTTTTCATCGTTTTCTGGATCCGCAATTCAAGAACCCGTTTGCAATTTTCATCCATGATTCATTCCCCTTTCAGCCCTTTTTATAAATATAACAAAGAAAAAAGTAGAATGCAAGCATCTTCGTGTTGTATCATTTGAGATTGCCGCAAAAGGCATTGCAGCTGCCGGTAGAGTCTAAATGAAACTCTTTTCCCCTTTGCAGTCCGTTAAAGTTAAAAAGGAATGAGGCTTCATTTTTTTATATAATATAGTTGATATTCATTACCAATTAATATATAATATTAATTGGTAATTATTATTAATAGCGAGTGATTCAGATGCAAAATCGAAACACCATTCAATATCAACTGATTTATCGTGCTGTTTTAGAGCTTGGCAGTCACCCGACTGCCGATGAAGTATATACACAGGTAGCTGCCACGCATCCCACGATCAGTAAAGGGACGGTCTACCGTAACCTAAACAAACTGACCGAGAACGGGATGCTGCGGCGGATTCCGATTCCCAACAGCGCGGATCGTTACGATGTCACTCTGGCAGCGCATTATCATATTTTTTGTAAACGCTGCGGCGCTTTTAAGGATCTCGATTATCCGTATCTTCTGCCGCTGAACCATGATATCGAGCGTGATACCGGTTATCATCTTGAAGATCATGATATTGTTTTTACGGGTTTATGTCCTGATTGTCTCACCGTTAACCACCCGTAACGGGTTGTAATAAGTCTTTGAAAACATAAAGGAGGATTATTATCATGAGCAAGCTGAAAGGAACCAAAACCGAAGCAAATCTTATGACGGCTTTTGCCGGAGAATCGCAGGCGAGAAACAAATATACATATTATGCGTCAAAGGCAAAGAAAGATGGATATGAGCAAATCGCTTCACTTTTCCTCGAGACTGCCAACAACGAAAAAGAACATGCAAAAATCTGGTTTAAACTGCTTCATGACGGGATTGCAGACACGGCTGCAAACCTGGAAGATGCTGCCGACGGCGAAAACTATGAATGGACCGATATGTACGCCACCTTTGCTAAAGAAGCCAGAGAGGAAGGCTTTGACGATATCGCGTTTTTATTTGAAGGGGTCGCCAAAATTGAAAAAGAGCATGAAGAACGCTACCGTGCCCTCCTAAAGAATGTGAAAGAGGGACTTGTTTTTTCAAAAGACGGCGAGCAGATCTGGCAGTGTGCCAACTGCGGCCATATAGTCGTTGGGAAGAGAGCACCTGAAGTTTGCCCCATTTGTGCTCATCCGCAGGCTTATTTTCAGATTCGCGCAAATAACTATTAATCACTGTGCCTATAAATGTGCTACTGAAAATATCTCCGTCCCTCAGGTCGGAGATATTTTTTATAATACTCAGCTTTTAAAGCGGTCAAAACGCACGAATTGTATTTTCCTCTGATTTCATAAACCAACAATCCTGTGGTTTTTATCATGCCGGGTTTGATCTAAAGCTTTCGCTGAGTTATCGTTTATTCAACTATTTTCATTATAATTTTTCGGATAAAAACTTGCCAAAAAGCCAGAAAATCTTACTTAATAGGGAAAATTAAAGAGGACAGATCGTTTCCCGGATCTGTCCTCTTTTATATTTTGCTTTATCGGCTTTGTGCCACGTTTTTTCCTATCGGGGGGATGACAGGAGGGCTGGCATACGTTTTTTATTTTGGGGGGTGTGGCCGTCAGGGATAAAGCTTCAAAAATAGAAAATAGCAAAATTTATGTTAAAAAGTCGCACCGTTATCAGCCCGGTCGTTCGTCATGTGATGTATATGCGTCTTTTGCCTTTACGCATTCCGCATAGAAAAGCGGAAATGACGCCTTTAACGTAATTCCTTTCTGAACTTTCCAACCGTTAACCGATAAAAAGGTTTCATATTCCCGTGCAGTCCATGCATGATGCAGCGGGAATCCAAATATTTTCATCACAGCCGCCTTTGCTTTTGCGCGAATACCCAGATTGGCGTGAACAAAAGTCGGAGCAATTAAAACCCCTTCATTTTTTAGGACTCTGCGGATTTCAGAAAGGGCTTTTTCCGGATTCGGGACAACATGTAGAGCATTTGAAACAAGGATTATCTCAAACGATTCGTCGGCATAGGGAAGACTAAACATGTCCTGCACAGAAAAATGCAGTTTCTTAGAATAGTTTCCTTTTTTAGCCTCTCGAATCATTTCTTCAGAATAATCCGTTGCCTCGATAGACTTGGCATCATGAACCAGTTGTTTTGCCATCAAGCCCGTTCCGGTTGCCAATTCCAAAACCGTTTTATCCTTTATAACAGGACGGATAAGCCGACAAATCTCCAGATACGCGGACTGATCTTTTTTCATAAATCTGTTATAGATACCGGCATATCTTGACCAGAACGACCTTGATTTTCTGTTTTCTTTTACAAATATTCTGCTAAGAAGTGCAGCAACCAATATTAAAACCGCAAAGGAACAGATGGCAATCGCCGTCCCCTGCAATATCGCTAAGACTTTCTCTTCCATGAAATCCTGTACCTCTCCGAAAAATTATTTTTTTCGGAATCGCCCTAAAAATCCGCTTTTGGCTTCATATGGCTTTGTTTCAATTTTCATTAAATCATAGCCCGTTTCAGCAATAACTGCTTTTATACGATCCGAATCCAATTTATCCTCGGACAAAATCACAGTCTCACCTTTCGTGTGAGATGAACTGACCTTTTTTACAGAAAAGCTGCGGCGGATGGCATCATTGATATGAGACTCACACATTCCGCACATCATACCGTCAATTTTTAATGTGGTTTGTACCATCACAAATTCCCCTTTCTTTCCGATATAATTTTTTTAAATAACTTTTTTAGTACCCACTCACCGCCAAAAATGACAGTGGCTAAAAGGATGGAAACGGCCAGAGCGGAACCAAAATCCGCTGTATAAAACACTTCCGGCATGTGCAAGGCCTCCTTTTGGATAATTTATAATATTTCGCAGATAATCATAAAAAAGGGGGAATTTATCTGCGTTACGATACGCTGTATGATTTAATTACAAACAACAGTACTTCCAGAAGCTATTTTTTATCCCTGCCGGCTGAAATTCAGATGCAACTGCATAACCATAATCATTATATTCATTCGGCCGCTGAGTTGCATCTGAAAGCAGATCTCATTCAAAAATATCAACGGGCTATTTTGCTTTCCGAAAGCTTAGATCCACCGTTTATTCTGCACCCTTGAGAGCTTCGACCATATCTATTTTTTTATTCTTGCGTGATACCATCAAACTGACAAGTAACGCCATTCCCATCGTCAGTATAATGCTGTACAGCACAGTTTGTACGCTTATGGCGAGCTTCATTTCATATTCTCCCGCCAGCGCGTTTAACAGATATGCAAGTGTTCCCATCCCGGCAGGTAATCCGATCAGAATGCCGATCAAGCTAAGCCAGAGGTTTTGTCCGATCAACAGTTTTCCGATTTTCTTATCCTTAAATCCAACCACCTTAAGCGTTGCCATTTCTCTGTAGCGTTCCGTATAACTCATTACGCCCAGATTGTAGAGCACAATGACACCAAGTAAAAGTGCCCCGGCAATCAAAACTACAATCATGGTGTTCATCAGGTCGGTAAACGTATTAAACGAATCCATAATGGCCTGTTTGGATAACACACTTTTCACGGAACGATCTGCAGCAATGTCGCTTTTTGCAGTGTCGGTGTAAACAGAATCCATTACGTAAGAGAAATCTATCGAATCAGCATATGCAGGAGTCATAACGATGCACTCGGAAACACTGCGGATAATACCTGCTACCTTTAGCGTGTACTCCCGATCTGAGCCATAAGGACTTACAACAAAAAGATCTCCCTCCGACAGTTTAAATTCATCGGCAAGTCTCATACAGATATATGCGCCGTCTTCTCCGATATCCAGGTATTCCGCATTTCTGTCGGGAAAACGCACTTTATCTTTCTTAATTCCATAAATATCGAGCGAAACCGATTTCTCTTCGCCGTTCGAAGCCTGCATCTGCACGCCGGTTGAACTGCTCCAATCGCCGTCATATTTTTTACAGATTGTCTCACGATCCTCATCGGTTGCTTCTTCTGCAAGATAGATGCGGGTTGCATAATTGGTCGCGCCGTCATAATAAAGTTTTAAGAAAGCATTCATCGTATCGCCCATACCAAGAGACGCGACGATTAGAATCATACAGCCGATAATTCCAATCAAGCTCATGGCCGTACGGGATTTATGCCGCATAATATCGCGCATATTCCAGCGGGTTCCAAATGATAATCTGTGGAACAAACCCGCCCGTTCAATAAGCATCGGTTTCATTTTTTTAGGGGAATAAGGGCGCAGCGCATCCGCCGCCGTTCCTTTTAACATCTGTTTTACCGAAAGGAATCCGATCAACGTTAAAAGGGCGATCATTGCCGCCAAAACAATATAACAAAACCACGGAAAATATAAATTCCATTCCGGCATATCAAGATATGTCCCCATCATTCCGTCCGGATTCATAATGAAATATGCAACACCGTATCCGAGTACAATTCCGATAGCCGACCCAAGAATTCCCACCATAAACGCATAAGAAGTGTAATGCCGCAAAATTCGTTTATCTTTAAAGCCAAGCGCTTTCAGCGTACCGATCTGCGTTTTCTCCTTTGCAGTAAGTCGATGCATAGTAGTAACCATGGTCAATACTGCAATCAGCAAAAACAAAACAGGTAAAATCGAACCCATTGTTTTCCCCTCGGTTGCTTCTCCCTTGGCCTCGGAATAAGAAATCGTTTCATCCTTTGTATAGACCATCACCGTGCTGCCAAGCGCCCGATCGACTTTTTCGATCAAATCTTTTTTCTCAAGATCCGATATCATATTAATTTGAGGATAAAATTCAATGTTTGCTGCATCCCGATACAACGCAGGGGAAATATAAGCAAATCCATATGTGGTGTAATCTGGCATTAACTGGCTTTCGTCGCGAACACAAATCATATATTCGCCCGCTTTGATTAAGCCTTTTACTGCCCCCTCAATTTCAATATTTTTATAAACAAATGTCAGGTTATCTCCGATTTTTATATCATTAGACGCAGCGTATTTATCAGAAAGCCAGATGCCGTCTTTACTGGTTTTGTCATACGCCTCGCCCTCAGTCACAAGAAAACCGGAAACCTGCTCATCCGTGGTAACGGTTAACGCCACATTATCGCCGTCTTTTTCTTTTACATCCGCGTTGACCGACAGATAACGTGTCGCTTGATTCACGCCCTCGATTGCCGCAATTTTGTTAAAATCATCTTCTGAAAACCCAGCTTCGGACACCACACGATAATCGGCATATCCCGTATCACGAAAGAAAGAGGTCATATTCTTTTCAATACTGACCCATTCCATATTGAAGCCGACAAATACACCAATACCAAGGGCAATCATAAGAATCATAGAGATGAATTGTGCCTTGTACAGCCCCATTGTTCTCCACATTTTTTTGAAAAGCATCTGTCTGCCCCTTTACCACTCAATTTCATCGGCAGAATCCGGATTGGGCTGTTCCACCTGAGATACGATTTTCCCGTTTTTCACACGGATCACAACATCTGCCATTTTAGAAATGTTTTGATTGTGGGTTACAATTACAATTGTTTTTCCGTAATTTTTTGCCATCTTCAAAAGCAATTTCAACACAATTACACCCGTTTCCGAGTCAAGCGCACCCGTCGGCTCATCGCAAAGAAGAATTTTGGGGTTTTTGGCAAGCGCTCTCGCGATCGAAACTCTCTGTTGTTCCCCGCCGGATAATTCCGAGGGGAAATTTTTCAAATGATCGGAAAGTCCCACCTCGTCAATCATCTTTGTAGCGGAAAGAGCATTGGGAGCAATGTCCTTTACCAGCGCTACATTTTCGTGTACGGTCAATGTGGGAACGAGATTATAAAACTGAAATACAAACCCAACCTTTTCCGCGCGATATTCCGCCAGTTCATCATCGGAAAGGGTGGATATATCTTTTCCCTCGACAATAATCTTTCCGCTTGTTGGGCTGTCGAGACCGCCCAGCATATTGAGAAAAGTACTTTTTCCGGCGCCGCTTGGCCCGAGGATTACTACAAATTTTCCTTCGTCCAATGTCATATTTACACGATCCAGGGCTCTTAATTCATGATCGCCGCTCGTATATACGCGGCTCACATCTTTAAATTCTATAATAGCCATATATCATTTCCTCAATTTTAGCTTTTAAAAGTCATCTTGCTTTCACTACACATTTTTTCCAAACCTGTCTGAGGGATTTCAGCCAAGAGAAAGCAGGCAACTGTTTGTACATCGTCTAAATCCGGAAAATTGACTTTCAGAATTTTTGAAACCTGTTCGTAATAACAACTATACTCCCGCGCTATACTATATCCGGCATCGGTAAAAAACGCAACGCCATATGTATTCCGGTTTACAAATCCCATCTGAACCAATGTGTCCATCATATTGTGAACACTCGGTTTGGAAAGTCCTAGGTTTGTGGCAATATCAACGCAGCGCACCCCTTTACCTGCCTGATCCAGTTTTATCATCGTTAAAAGATAGCGTATATTGGAAGCGGTTAAAGCTTTCCGGTTAGCCACTGCTTACCTCCTGTGAAAATTTTGGGAGGCGCAAAGTGTTTTCTCTGCGCCTCCCCATCAAAATTATTTCTTGTGGCAGGAGCCCGCCATCGCGCAATGAGCACAGTTACAGCCGCAGGAGGATTTGCCTTTTTTCTTATTTTTTACGAGCTTTATGATAATCGCCGCAACAATAAGGGCAAGCACAAGGCAAATTATTATGGTGGCTATGTTTTCTGCAATCCAAGCAAACATATCGCAAACTCCTTTCACATTGTCAGTTATTTTACGTCAGCGGTCAATTTGGTAGCTTCTTTGTAAGGACGTACCAACATGTAAATCATCAGTGCAAGAACCGCTACCGCAAAGATCAAACCGATTACATTCATATTACCGGTGAACAGATTACCGAACTGGTTTACCATCAAGGCAACAGCGTAAGCAAAGCCGCACTGATATCCAATTGCAAACCAAGTCCATTTTGCGTTGTTCATTTCACGCTTAATTGCGCCGATTGCCGCGAAGCACGGAGCACACAGGAGGTTAAAGACAAGGAAGGAATAACCGCTGATTGCCGTAAACGCTTCACCCATAGTGGCATAAACATTTCCTGTAGCACCATAGAGGATACCCAGTGTACCAACGATATTTTCTTTTGCCACAAGGCCGGTGATCGAAGCAACAGCAGCCTGCCAGTTTCCCCAACCAAGGGGCTGGAAGATCCAAGCAATTGCAGAACCGATTGCAGCGAGGATAGAAGAATCAAGTTCATCCTCAGCAAGCATCCGGAACGTACCGTCGACTACTCCGAAGTAAGAGGTAAACCATACAAGGATGGTGGACAGAAGGATAATCGTACCGGCCTTTTTAATAAACGACCAGCCGCGCTCCCACATGGAGCGGAGAACGTTTTTAACAGTGGGCATATGGTAAGCCGGAAGCTCCATAACGAAAGGAGCCGGTTCGCCGGCAAACATTTTCGTCTTTTTCAGCATAATACCGGATACGATAATGGAGGCCATACCTACGAAATAGGCACTTGTAGCAACCCAGGCGGAGCCGCCGAAAATAGCACCGGCGATCATCGCGATAAACGGAACCTTTGCACCGCAGGGGATAAAGGTGGTGGTCATAATGGTCATTCGGCGGTCACGTTCATTTTCAATTGTACGGGAAGCCATGATACCGGGAACGCCGCAACCTGTACCGATCAGCATCGGGATAAAGGATTTACCGGACAAACCGAATTTACGGAAAATTCTGTCGAGAACGAAAGCAATACGAGCCATATAGCCACATGCCTCGAGAATTGCGAGGAGGAGGAACAATACAAGCATCTGAGGAACAAATCCGAGCACCGCACCAACACCGGCTACGATACCGTCATTGATCAAGCCGCTAAGCCAGTCAGCAGCGCCAACTGCCTCTAAGCCATCACCTACAAGTACCGGAATACCAGGTACCCATACGCCGTAGCTTGCCGGATCGGGTTCATCAAACCCATTCTTTTCCAAATAACCGACAGCTTCAAGATACGTCATGGGAACTGTGTCTTCAGCATCTTTTGCGCTTTCCGGAATTTGAGAATAATAAGCAGTCATCTTACTCACCGCGAGAGTTTCTTCATCTTCGACCTCAACGGTTGCCGAATCACTGGTTGCTTTAAAATCTTTTAATTTCGCAAGAGCCGCATCGGCATTAAAATCTTCAGCTGCCGGATCAAGCTCAACAAATGCATTAACCGCCTGCATCGCAGAGGTGTATTCTTCAGAAACCTCTTCATAAGCAGAAGAACCAATGCCGAATAAATGCCAACCGTCACCAAACACACCATCGTTCATCCAGTCGGTTGCCATTGAACCGACCGTTACCATTGAAAGATAGTAAACGCAGAACATAATGATCGCGAATATTGGAAGACCAAGCCAACGATTGGTAACAACCTTATCGATCTTATCGGAAGTTGTAAGCTTACCTGCGCTCTTTTTCTTGTAACAGGCTTTAAGGATTGAAGCGATGTACACATACCGCTCATTGGTTATGATAGACTCCGCGTCATCATCCAATTCGGTCTCTGCCGCTTTGATATCCTCTTCAATATGTGCCAATGTATCCTTGTCAATCTCAATATTTTCGAGAACTTTATCATCACGTTCGAAAATTTTAATGGCGTACCATCTCTGTTGCTCTTCCGGTAATCCGTGTACTGCAGCTTCTTCAATATGAGCAATTGCATGCTCAACGCTGCCGGAGAAAGTATGCATCGGAACGGTTTTTCCGTTTTTCGCAGCATCAATTGCCGCCTCCGCAGCCTCCATAACACCTGTGCCCTTCAGCGCAGAAATCTCTACGATTTTGCAGCCAAGCTGACGGGAAAGCTCTTCTGTGTTGATTTTATCCCCGCTTTTTCTTACAACGTCCATCATGTTAATGGCAATTACAACAGGGATTCCAAGCTCTGTAAGCTGGGTTGTCAAATAAAGGTTTCTTTCAAGGTTTGTTCCGTCGATGATGTTTAAAATAGCATCCGGACGTTCACCAATCAGGTAATTTCTCGCTACAACCTCTTCCAATGTATATGGCGAAAGTGAATAAATACCGGGAAGGTCGGTGATAACAACGCCGCTGTGTTTTTTTAGCTTACCTTCCTTTTTTTCTACCGTAACACCCGGCCAGTTACCGACAAACTGGTTGGAACCGGTGAGGGCATTAAACAATGTGGTCTTACCACTGTTTGGGTTACCTGCAAGGGCAATTCGTAAATCCATGTCCATTATCCTCTCTCTTTTTAATTAGCATATGCTAATCACAAAGCTTAAAAATATGGGGAAATCCCCCTTTAATCCATCGTCTTATTCGATCTCGATCATTTCAGCATCTGCTTTACGCAGCGACAGCTGATAGCCGCGGACTGTTACCTCGATCGGATCTCCCAAAGGTGCTACCTTGCAAATATGTACCTCCACACCTTTTGTAAGCCCCATATCCATGATACGACGTTTTACAGCGCCTTCTCCGTGAAGCTTGACAACCTTAACGGTATCTCCGATTTTTGCCTGCCTGAGAGTTTTCATTACCTATATATCCTCCTTTATTTAAATCATTTGTTATATTAAGGCGTTTCCCGCCATCATATCATAATTTTCCGCGCCATCTCTTCGCTGATAGCAACCCGGGTCTCTTTTACATTGACAATTACATTGCCGCCCAAAGTATTGATAATCGTAACTGTCCCTCCGGCTACAAAGCCCAAATTTTCAAGGTGCTTTTTTACTTCCGGACTCCCGCCGATTTTCTTGATGATGTTTTCCTCGCCTATATTTGCAAGACACAACGGCATCATACGTCTCCCTCTCTTCTAAAGCAATTAGCAAATGCTAACGTGAACGTCTAAAGCAAGGTTAGCGATCGCTAACCTGTTATTATAATATAATGACTCCTGTTGCCTGTCAATAGTTTTTTATAAAAAAATCAGTCTCATTTTATCATTTTGGTGGTCTGCCCAACAGGTTAGTCAAAGCTAACCTGCCGCCTTATGCAAATTGCTCAAAAAGAAATAACAGATTCTTTTTTTAAAACGACCGCCTGCTGTCTTGCTCCTCTCACATTTCTGTGATATAGTTTATCTATATTTTTACAAAGGGGTGTACAGATACATACACAGGAATCGGCTGAAATGTATCTTGAAACAATTTATATTTTGTTACAGAGAAATGGTTCGGTGCGTTCTATGGACATTGCCGATTATATGGATTTTACAAGGCCAAGTGTCTGTCGCGGTGTAGGTTTGCTTAAAAAAGGTAATTACATTCTTATGGATCAAGACGGCTTTATCACTTTAACCGACACAGGCCGCGAGGCCGCTAAAAAAATTTACGAGCGTCATACCATCCTCTCCGATTTTCTCATTCGCCTGGGTGTAGATGAAAAAACAGCGGCTGCGGATGCCTGCCGCATTGAATATGTAATCAGCGATACCTCTTTTGAAGCTATGAAAAGGCATGTCGCAAAAAACACAAAACAAAATTTGAAATCTTAATTTTCAAGCCACATTTTTTTTACATTCTTCAAGAGATAAGGTGCCGCGGAAATTTTTGCAGCACGTTATAGGCCCACAAATTAGCCGTGTTGGAACTTTCCCTGAGAGCACGTGACGCATGATGCCTGACGCCAAACAAACGCACTGCAAAAAACTGATATAACACAAAAAGCCCGCATTTTGTTGCATATCTAGAAGCTTAATATTTTTTCTTTTCTTTCTGTGCACAACGAGGACAAATACCGCTGATTTCAAACTGATGCCCGGTAATCAGATAGCCTGTATTTTCCTGTAAATCGCGTTTGAACTGTTCCAATGGACACAGATCAATCGAAACGTGTTCATGACAACGCTCACAGACAAGCTGATGACTGTGATGCTCCAAATTCAGTTTATAATAAACCTTTTTATCTCCGTGAACATTTTTCTGAAGCAAGTGATGTTCCGCCATCATGTTTAAAGCACGATAGACAGTAGAAAGATTGCAGTTTTGTTTTTGCGAAAGGGCACTGTACACTTCTTCAGCCGTGAGCGATCTTCCGCTGCCCAATAGAATTTCAAGCATGGCCTTGCGGCGCGGTGTTACTTTCAGCCCGGCCTCTTTTAATGTTTTTTCATCCATTTTGGCGTCACCATCCTAGAAAAGCTGAATAACCATTCCAGAAACAACTCCTACCACATAAAGCGTTGCCGTAATCATAAGATTGTCCTTAACACTTCTGTTTACTTTATATAACACCGCAAGCCCAACCCCTGCACTGGTGCAGAGTCCTGCCACGGCAGAACCGAAACTGATACTCCCTGCAAGATAAAGTTCCGTCAATAAAACGGAGGCGGCACAGTTTGGGATAAAACCGATCAGACCGGCAACCAACGGCTGAAAAACACTTCCGGTTAAAAGAAACGATGCAAGCTGTTTTTCCCCGATCATTTCAATGCAAAGATTCAAGACAAATAAAACCACAAAAATAAAGAGAAAGATCCCAACGGTATGCCGGAGCGCCGAAACCAATATACCATGTTCGCAATGACAGTTTTTACACATTTCATGTATTTTTTCCTGTTCCGTCTTCCCTTTGCTTCCTCTGCGAATTTGACGAGCAACAAAGTCAACCAGAAGCCCTGCAATTATTGCAATTCCAACCTTAATTCCGAGCAATGCGAACATCATGGGATATGCCTCGGGGTGCGCCAGCATCAGCGGGAGAGCCTCATCCGATGTAGAGAGAAAAACTGCCACCAACGTCCCGGCCGTAATCACCCGTCCCGCATAAAGATTAGCTGCCGTAACAGAAAAACCGCACTGGGGCACACACCCCAGCAAGGCTCCGCCGACAGCGCCAAGCTTATTCGAGCCCAACAACCGTTCGAGCTTTGTAGAAGAGCGATGCTCAATATACTCCAAAATCAGGTACGCTATAAATAAAAACGGAAGCATTTTCAGCGAATCCAAAAATGCATCTAAAAACACGTCCAACAAAATTTGCCACATAATTTGCACCTCAAACGCAAATGATTTGCGTTTATTTTACTTCAAATTTTTCTTTCTGTCAATCGGAATCCGTCGAAATAAAAAGCTTTTACTTAAAAATGTTTCAGGAAAGCTACTTTACTTCCAAAGCGATTCACATATTTATAAATTTGATTATTATATTACGAATCAACATATTTACTTTTGCTTCCAGCCGCTATATGATAAGATTATAATTTTATAAGAAAGCCGGGATTTTATGTCAAAATACGACGTACTAATAAACGGAAACGACACTCATCAAACTGTTGATGGGTTGGGCGTTTGCGGAGCATTTCATCAAGGGCATCACATTGAAACGCTGAAAACGCCTGGGCTCAGAGACGAGCTTATGGACTTTTTATTTTCCAAAGCCCACGGTCTCGGTATTTCAATCCTGCGAAACATTGTGGGTGACTCCGGTAATTGGGGGAATGAGCTTGACGGCCCTACGCCTTCCATTGAACCGCAAAAAGGAACCTTTGACTTTACAACTGATGACCAACTTTGGTTTATGCTGGAGGCAAAAAAGCGCGATTGCCAGCGCTTTATAAGCACGGTGTGGAGCCCTCCTGCCTGGATGAAGACCAATGATTCCGTTGTCGGAGGAAGTCTGAAAGCCGCTTCTTATCAAGACTTTGCCGAATATCTTGCTGCATATGTAAAAGGCTACAGGGAGCATCACGGAATTGAAATCACAGAAATCTCGCCGGCCAATGAACCTGATCTTCTAACTGCGTATTCCTCATGTATTTGGACCGGTGATCAGTACGCAGATTTTCTGAAAAATTATTTGAAGCCGGAATTTGAGCGGCAAAAAATTAAAGCACATGTTGTTGCTCCCGAACTTATTGAATACAGCAAGGCGGGAATTAAAGGGCATCGGGGACTTGGATACACCTCTTTATTTGAGGATGACAAAGCTATGAATGCTGTTGACATCATCGGGACCCATTTTTATGAGGACACCACTTACGAACCGCTTCCAAAAGAATACCGAAGGGAGAAACCTGTTTGGATGACGGAATACTGCGAACTCGTTCCCGGGATTGACAATGTAACCGATTTTGGAATGCGCAGCGGACTGTTTATTGCCAAAAGCATCCACCGCTTTTTTACCGCAGTTGAAGGAAATGCCTACATCTATTTCTGGGCCTCTATATCACAGGGAAAGGGTGGGAACGGCGCACTGCTTTATCTGGACCTTGAAGAAGAATCCTATCGTGTTTGCAAACGCGCTTATACACTGGGAAATTACAGCAAATTTATCCGTCCCGGTTCTGTCCGTCTTGGAATTACAGAAAACCCGGCCGAAAGTGTATTTTGTTCCGCATTCCAAAATGCCGATGGAAAAACAGTAATTGTTGCAATTAACGAATCTCTGGCGCCCTGCGAACTGACGCTGAAAACAGAACAACTAAGTTTGAGCGAATTAATGCCGTACCGCACCTCCGAAGCCGAAAACCTGGAGCCGCTTGCTCCGGTTTCCCCAAACGAAAATGGTATTTATTCTCTCACTTTGGCCGGAAACAGTGTTACCACTTTCGTGGGATAATATTGTCTCCCAAATTTTTAAAGATAAAAAAACCGTCTTTCCGTATATATTTCCCTACAGCAAAAAATTATCACATAAAAAGCTCATTGCAGTGGCAATGAGCTTTTTACAATCCTTTAAAATTCTTTTCTCAAACATAAACCTTATGTCAAAACCAAAATTGTTATTCCATCATTTAGACCTACGACCTTGCTTTTAATCCGTGGATGGCGCAGCCCCTTTCGCACCATATCGCGAAGCACCGTACCGGAGGTATAGCCGTGAATAATTGTCACTTCTCTTACACTTCCGTTGGCGCGAGTAAGAAAGCGTTCAATATATCGGCGCGCTTCCTCTTTGTGCATATTATGGATGTCAATTTCTGCTTTTTGAGCGCTGATGAATCGCGTCATTTCTTTCCGTCCTCTTCTCCGATATAGGTAAATCGCCGAAATGCCTTTCCGTCCCTTTCTACTGTTTCATTCCACATTGAAGCCGGACGGATCCAAAGTCCTTTTTCGCCGTATAAAGCACGATAAACCACATACGTTTCCAGTGTTTCGCTATGAGAGGCAAGGCCCAAAACTTCATATTCTTTCCCTTTAAAATGCCGATATTTTCCCGGCTTGATATCAAATTCCATTTTAATTGCCTCCCTGCGTTTCTGAATGTTTTGTATCGCGCGGCTGTGGAATCACCTCGAGTCCGTTACGAATCAGATCCGGAATATCGACTACTCCTTTGTCCAGCGCTTCTGTCAAAGATAAAACCGTACCGTTTTCAAAGCAAAGCACAATGTATTTTGACCGTATACTGGACAAATAATAGTCATATTTTTCATCACTTGCAATCCATTCTAACGCCATATCCGAAACAACGCTCTGATCGACAATGATGTAACGATAGGAAAATCCGCTTTGAATCAGAGAATCTATTAAATCACGAATCTCCTCTTCGTCTTCCTCTAACACCCGGAAATACCGATCGTTATATCCAAAGTACAGTCCTTCGCTCTGCACCGAACCGAAATACAATTCCACTGTGGTTTGCTTTTTTGCTCCGGTCAAAAAAGTAAGACTATATGTTTCTTCTGCCAATTGTTTTGGAAGAACCGCGCCGGCAGAGGCGTGGTTTACGGCATCGATTAACATATCGACCTGAGAATAGATGATAGTATCAGCCGTTTCCTTTTCATCCATATACTGCACAATCTGTACGGTTTCCGCTCTTTCAGATGCAATATGATTTGTAAAACAGTAAATTTCCTGTTGAGGTTGCTCAAAAAGGCCTGCAGGAACCAAAAAGAGATATGGCGCAGAGCAAATGGCGAGCGCTACCGAAATTGCCCGACGCTTTCTTTGCTCCAGATCAATTCGCTGAAACACCCAATGACGATAAAAAAGATAGCTGAGAAATCCCGTAACGAAAATCGCTAAAATCGTTAAAATGAGCGAATACCAGTTATCATAGGGATTATGCATGATCGGATCGGAAATATACTCTTTCCACCAATTATTCCACTCACGTCCGGATAAAAGCAGTAGTCCCGCCCCGGCCAAGTCGGCAAGAAAGCTAAAAAGCCAAACCCTTACAATGGCCTTTCCCCAGGTTTTTCTGACGCCGTTGATTTTTAAAAACTTCAGGGAAAAAAACAAAACAGCACTGTCCCATAAGCAATTTATCGGAAAAGCCAGAATCCAAAGATAGGACGGTATCAACACAACAAGCCAAAACGGAAACCAAAAGCTGTACTGACGAATTTCACGTCTCACCTTTTTTCCTCCCTTTCTTTTGCCGATTTCTCGCCGTTAATAAATAGCTGTGAAGGATCATGCTGCGCACTTCATCCTCGTCGGCATTATTAAGCCAAATCGTATTCCAATGCACCTTATTCATATGATACCCTGGTGTTACCCAGGAGTAAATCCGGCGGAGAAAATCAGCACGAAGTGGATCACACTTCAGATTTACGCAATGTTTTCCCTCTTTCTCATAAAAGAAAGCAAAAGACTTTTTACTTTCACGATGCCTAAGCACAATCCATTCTTCACCAAAAGGATAATCCTTATATGTTCCGGATAACGACAGGCAAAATTCAACCCAATCCATAGGCTTCATTGACAACTCTACTCTTTTCATAACATGATATCAGGCAATCCAAACAAAATGCACTTGCTCTTTTGATCCCTATTTTCACAATTGATCAAAATTGGGTGAACTATTTAACATTTTATATCAAAATTTAAACAAATGCAAATCTTTTTGCTTTTTAGAAGAAAAAGTAAGGCGTTTTTTCATTTTTTACCTTGCGAGCTTATTTAAAAACAGTTATAATCGTAGTTGAAATTTTGTATCATGGAGGAATATTTATGAGTAATCCAGTCGTCACGATAAAAACCGGCGCCGGGAATGTCATCAAAGCTGAGCTTTACCCGGAAATCGCGCCGAATACTGTCAACAATTTTATATCCCTTGTGAAAAAGGGATTTTATAACGGCCTGATTTTCCATCGCGTCATTCCGGGCTTTATGATTCAGGGCGGCGATCCGAACGGCGTTGGAACCGGAGGACCCGGCTATCGCATTAAAGGTGAGTTCACGATGAACGGATTTGACAACAATCTTCGCCATACTACCGGCGTCCTTTCCATGGCACGCGCCATGCATCCGGACAGTGCAGGTTCTCAATTTTTTATTATGGCTGCAGATGCTCCGCACCTCGACGGTCAGTACGCCGCTTTTGGCAAGGTGACTGACGGAATTGACGAGGTGCTCAGAATCGTCAATGTTAAACGTGACGGAATGGACAAGCCTCTCTCCGATGAGGTGATGGAGGAAGTTACTGTCGAAACCTTTGGCGTAGAGTATCCGGAACCGGAAACTTTTTAATCCGTATCAAAAACATGGGAGAAGAATATTAATTTCTCCCATGTCTTTTTTATTCGCGTTGAAAAAGTCATTGTTTATTGCTGATTTTATATACTGTCTGATTATCGAATGCGATAGATACAAGAACGTATAAATCTTTTTGTCATTGCCTCAATCATATGTTCCTCTTTTTTGTTTTATCGTTCGAACCCTGAAAATCAAATTAAGTTTTTTAAAACAGGCACCGGAAAAAACTTCCCCGGTGCCTGAAATGCTATATTACCGCAATCAGCCGATGCAAAGGAACAAAAGCTTTTAAGTCAGAATTCGCAGTGCTTACTAAGCCACCCCAATATCCGAACCGGCAAATTCGGAATCCTCACCATAACGATACGGATTAAATGTATCAAAGCTTTCTTCAAAATCCTTGTCGTCATTTCGTCGGTTTACCGCGATTTGATACGCCTCAAACAAACTGCTTTCGGACAAGTCAAAGGTTTCGTTCATCATGGTATAAAGATACTTTGTCTTCATATAAAGCGGCTCATTTTCCGGTTGAGAAAGTCTGGAGGCCATAATCAAAGGAAAAGCAGCCAAATCCTCGAATACTGTCGCAACATCTTCGTAATAAGACGTAAGACCGTATTCATAAGTAAAGAAAGACTCGCAGCTGTCATCCCATTCATCGCCATACGAATGATCACCGTTGAGCTGTCCCCAAATCTTTTCAAAATCGCTATCATATTCTAAAACGTCATGGATCGCATGTCCGATTTCGTGCGAAATGGTCTCGATTGTAATTCCGTTTGTCACACTGGGGTCAATCGTATCCCGCGGCGCAAAAATTTTTATCTGGATGCTGTTATAATCATAGCTCGTCTCACCCAAACTGTCGCTCTCTTTGTCCAAAAACTCCATGGAAAAAGAACAATCACGACGCCAAAGGCTTTTTAAGAATCCTTTGATAACCGGCTTTGAAAATATCTCAAGCGTTTGATCAACAATCTCACAATTTTGGGGTCCGTTTTCATCGGAAAGCAATCCATCGGGATCTTTTATACTAAAGCCGTATTTTTTTTGCAAATCGTCAACGGTACGCGCCTTCCCGATACTGTCGTGCTGGTCAATAACAGTGCTTTCACTATTTGAGGAATCGTCCAGAACACTTTGCATGATCTGCTCCCACTCGTCCAGAATATCTCCCAAATCAGGCAGAAAGGCGCAGGAACTAAACAGAATGCAGATGGAACAAAGCATAGCAGTAAAAGCCAGATAACGTTTCATCATACCCTTCCTTTCAACTGGAAATTTCTTTTCTTTAGCATAAAATAAAAAAACGCCTATGTCAATTAAAATCCGAACACTCTCATAAAATCAAATCGCTTTTATAATTTTTCTCATTCGGTCGTTTTTCTCTTCCTCTCTGCATATAAATAGCACGGGTGATAAAGATGAAAAAAGCAATGTTCAGAAAATCCTTTGCAATGCCAGTTATAACCATTATATTTGCCTGCCTTGTCGTTGCGTCTTTCACAACAATCGGTATATTGGAAGAAGCGGCTCAAACTGTTGCAACGTCACGCAAGCTCCCGATTTATTGCGTAGAAACACAAAAAAAGGAAATTGCGCTCACTTTCGACGCTGCCTGGAGCAATTCCGATACTGACGTTTTGATCGAACTGCTTGAGAAAAACGGAGCAAAGGCCACTTTTTTTACCACCGGAGAATGGGTGGAAAAATATCCGGAAGACGTTCGTAAGCTTTACGCGGCCGGGCACGAAATTCAAAACCATTCCGATAAACATCCTCATCCTAACGAACTTTCTTATGAGTCTTTGGTTCAGGACACTGCGGCCTGTGACGAAAAAATATATGCCATCACCGGCATTTACCCCACCCTTTATCGCGCGCCATACGGCGAATATAATGACAAAGTGATCGAAACGATGAAAAGTATGCGTAAACAGGTTATTCAATGGGATGTAGACAGCGTTGACTGGAAAGATCCGACACCTGACGAAATGGTTCAGCGCGTTTTGTCAAAAGTGGGAAACGGGTCGATTTTGTTGTTCCATAACGATGCAAAAAACACGCCGCAGGCGCTGGAAAAGCTCCTCCCCGAGCTGAAAAATCAGGGGTATGAAATAAAATGCGTCAGTGAAATTCTTATAAAAGGTAAGTTCAGAATGAATAATGAAGGGCGCATGATTTCGGCTGAAGATTCCGCTCAAAACGATTCAGACTCCGTCATCCCCGATGTTATAAATCTAGCAAAAGGAATATCGGAAATGCTGACTCAAAAACACGATTAGTTTATATTTCTGTTTTGTATTGTTTCGAAAAATATTACAAACAGTAATATAATAAAATAGACTGCTCTTAACTTAAAGGCCTCCCGAATCGTTTGACTGAAGCGATTCGGGAGGCCTTTAAGTGTCCTTACTTTAAACCTTACTGGTTGCGTTGTGCATTTTAGGCAGGAAAATTCCCTGAAAACACAAATTACCCATTTCAAGGGAGAAAATGCTCGAAAATGATGAGATCAAATTGCCTTTTGATCATCTCAAGATCATCTCCGTCCCGCACCGTCCAGGCTACGGTGAGAAGATGAAACCAATTTTTACAAAGCCTAAAATTGAGGCAATCCTTGGCGTCCTCGTGACGATAAGCAATAAAATGCGGCTTTGCCAAAAAATTCCCGCAAAGATTTTTTAAAAGGAACCGTAAAACAGCCGGTACGGAAGGGGCGTTTCTGTATTGATCGGAAAGCTGTCCGCGCACTATTTTGGGAGCATTCTTTTTAAACCAACGCACGATACGCGGATCGAACGATTCAATACAATACGGCCCGTTATATTTTTTAAGGATCTCCAGTGTTTTGCCGCAGAGCTCCGCATTTTGTTTTCCGGACTTAAGCTCAACAATCAAAGGGACTTTACCGCCGACCGTCTCCAAAACCTCAGTAAAAAGAGGAATCCGTTCTATACCTTTTCCGAGAGGAAGCTCTTTAAGTTCTGCGTAAGTCAGTGCATTTACAGGTTTATCCACCCCGCACATCCGCTTTAAATCATCGTCGTGAAAAACAACGACTTTTCCGTCAGCGGAAAGCTGTACATCAAGTTCGGCGCCATATCCGTGTTCCACAGCGCGTCTAAAAGCAGCTACGGAATTCTCCGACACCGTTTGATCTTTTAAATAAAGACCCCTGTGTGCATAGCTAAACGGAAGAAACGGTGCGAGCATCCAATCTTTTGCCGGCCGAGACGCAATCAACGAAAGATATACTCCAACCGCCAAAACAATGATAATAATCGGTATAAGAAGCCAAATCGGCATAACAAAACCTCCGCTTTCCCCATTAAACAAGGCCGAGCATCCGTGTCATATAAACAAGCCCGAACATGGTAAAAATAGATAGGAGCGACGTTACAACAACAAGCTGTCCTGCAAGCTCCGCATCCGCATTTGCATTACAGGCCATGGTATAACTGGAAACGGCCACCGGCGAACCAAATGCAACCATCAAGACGGCAAGCTTGGCATCACGTATACCAAGCATTGCCGCAACGGTAATTGCAACTGCCGGAGCTGCAATTAATCGACAAAGCGATACGGTAAGGACGTATTTAAGATTTCGAAAAGCACCGCGGAAACTGAAATCACACCCAAGCAGCATCAATGCCAAAGGCGTTGCAATCGAACCGATTTGTTTAAGCGGCGTAAATACAAATTCGGGCAAAGGAATTTTAAATGCAGAGAAGACAAGCCCCAATGCGGCGCCAATGATAAGAGGGTTTGTAATAATCTTTAAGAGCGTTTGCTTTATGTTAACTTTTTTTTCGGAATCGTAAATCGCAAGAACAACAACGGCTAGAAGATTATAAAGCGGTACCAGAAACGCAGCGACTACCGCAGCAAGTGCTCCCCCTTCATTGCCGAACATTGTCTGACAAATCGGTACGCCGAAAATCAAGTAATTACCGCGAAACAGAGCCTGAATCACAACGCCCCTTCTGGCATTTTGCTTAACAAGAAAGGGGACGGTTAAAAACAGTAAAACCACCTGCACCCCTACAAACCCCAGCACCAAAAAGATAAACTGAGAGTCAAAAGTCGTTGAGAAATCGGCCTGATAAATATTCATAAATAATAGCGTGGGCAAAAACACTTTAAAGCAAATATTGTTCGCCGTTTTTACAAAGGTAGAATTAACGAGCTTAATTCTAGCCAGAAAATACCCCAGAGAAAGAAGAACAAAAAGAGGAAAAACAACACTAAACGAAAAAATAAAACTGTCCATGTGATCGATCCTTTTTATGACGTTGAGCTGATTAGTACTGGAATATTACAATTATAGATGTAAAAAAAAGCGATGTCAAATATAACGGGAAACTATTTACGATTCTGTCGCTCCTTGCAAAAATTTTTTTGTATTGCTATAATGAATTGCAGACTTATAAATATTGGAAGTGTGACATTTGGGCGATTTTAAAATTTTCGAAGCAATTATGCTGCTCTGCTTTGGTATTTCCTGGCCGATTTCAATTTACAAATCCTATACCAGCCGAAAAGTGGGGAGCAAAAGCATTGTTTTTCTGTACGCAATTTTAACGGGTTATGTGGCTGGAATTATTAACAAGCTTCTTTATTCGCCCGACATTGTACTTGCTTTATACATCCTCAATTTAATCATGGTGGCAATCGACACCCTGCTTTATTACCGCAATGTACGGATTGAAAAAGAGCAGGCTAAAAGCAAAGAGACCGTTCAAACGCAGAACGTGTGAACTCCCGGATCCGGATTTTGTTGTCGAAACATCCAACCTCAGTGTGATAAACACTTATCGGTTTTCGGATCCTCACTTGCGTTCAAATAAGACGTGCGATAATATTTTACCGTCCGATAGCAGTTCTTAAGTTTGGGGGACTATTTTGTCCTGCAGCTGCACTGTCGAGGTATAAAGTATGACCATTCCATTCAACTGTGGATAAAAAGGACGGTTCTGGCAATACTATTATCCATTACGGAAGGAGATTTAAAAATGAGTGTTACTGTATTACAGGAATCCGAATTTGAAACATCTGTAAAACAAACGGACGGGTTGGTAATTATTGACTTTTTTGCAGACTGGTGCGGCCCTTGTAAAATGTTGGCTCCGATGATCTCGGAGCTTGCCGAAGAAAATCCGGAAGTGCGCTTTTTCAAGGTAAACGTTGATGAAAACGCCGAGCTTGCCGCCAAGTACGGAGTCATGAGTATTCCCACCGTAGTTTTTATAAAAGGAGGGAAAACGTTGGCCACCGAAGTCGGCCTTCGCCCCAAATCAAACTACGCTGCTTTGATTGAACAATACCGCTGATATATCGAAAGTGTCTGCCGATTTTTAATTTGGTAGGCACTTTATTCTTTAAAGTATCGCTTTAATGCACTATGAAATCATCTGAAAAATCCTTCTCGAACAGAAATCAATATTTCATCGTTTCAATTCGACTAAAATCCATCTCTTTCGTTGACTAAAAACGCAAAACGGCCTATAATTAATACCATCATTCGGGAAAAGGAGCGGCAGCTAATGCAATCAATTAAAAACGTTTTAGTTATATTTCCACTCGATCAGATCGGCAAAGATAAACTGTGTAAAGCTTATCCTTCCCTCACCTTTTGTTTTTCCGAATCTCCCACCCGTGAAGAGGTTTTGCAGGCGGATGTAATTTTTGGAAATCCCTCTCCGACCTCGATCAGCGAATCCCGACGGCTTCAATGGATTCAGCTAAACAGCGCGGGCGCCGATCAATATCTAAAACCCGGACTGCTCCCGAAGGGCACTCTCCTCACCAATGCCACAGGAGCGTATGGGCTTACCATTTCCGAGCATTTAATGGGAATGCTTTTAATGCTTTTAAAAAAACTGCATTTGCTCCGCGACCACCAAAACAAATCGATTTGGCAAAACGCAGGAAATGTTAAAACGTTAATGAACGCTACCGTACTGATTCTCGGCGCCGGAAATATCGGAACGGAGTTTGCTAAAAAGGTAAAAGCGTTTGGCAGTATTACCATCGGCGTTCGCCGTACGCCGGGTGACAAACCCGATTGTTACGACGAAATGCACCTGATAAATGATCTCGATACATTGCTGCCGCGGGCCGACGTCGTCGTCATGGCGCTCCCCGGTACCGCAGAAACAACACACCTTATAAACAAAAAAAGAATTGCCCTAATGAAAGACGATGCAGTTCTTTTAAACGTCGGACGAGGTTCTGCTATCGAAACAGAGGCGCTCTGTGATGCATTGGAAAAAGGAAAATTTTGGGGAGTCGGGTTAGATGTTACCGAGCCCGAACCGCTTCCATCCGACCACCGGCTCTGGAGGTTCCCCAATGTTTTTATCACTCCGCACTGCGCAGGCGGCTTTGGACTAAATGAAACCAAGGTGTATATCGCCGAGTTGTTCGAACGAAATCTCAATCGGATACTTGCGGGAGAGGTGCCGGAAAACCTCGTTGATTTTACTACGGGATATCGGAAACGATAAGTGAAAAATATAAAACACCATTAAAATTGGGAGGAATTAATTTGAAACGAACCCCGGCGCTTTACTTTAAAATATTTATTTCCACTTTTACGTTAAGCGCTTTCACCTTTGGCGGCGGCTATGTCATTGTACCGCTGATGCAGAAAAAATTTGTAAATCAATACGGCTGGATTGACGAGACCGAAATGCTCGATATGGTTGCGATTGCGCAATCGGCACCGGGCCCGATTGCGGTCAATGCCTCGATCATTATCGGATATCGACTTGGCGGCGTATTGGGCGCTCTGGTCAGCATGTTTGGAACTATTCTTCCGCCGTTTATTATTATCACCATCATCTCATTTTTCTACAAAGCGTTCCGCGATAATTACTATGTTGCCACTTTGATGAAAGGAATGCAGGCGGGTGTTGCCGCAGTCATTGTAGATGCGGTTATCAAAATGGCGATTAACGTCGGCAAAGAAAAGAGTATACTATCCTATATCATCATGATCGGTGCTTTCATTGTGGCATATTTTTGTGATATCAATATTGTATTTATCATTCTCGCCTGTGCTGCAATCGGTGTGGTTGCAACAATTATTCGTGATAAACGCAGCAAAAAGGCAAAGGAGGATAAAAAATGATTTATTTGGAACTCCTCTGGAGCTTTTTTCAAATCGGCTTATTCAGCTTCGGTGGAGGATATGCCTCCCTGCCGCTGATTCAAACGCAAGTCATAGATCTTCACAGCTGGTTGACTATGACCGAATTCACCGATATTCTCACCATCTCCCAGATGACTCCGGGCCCGATTGCCATTAACGCGTCTACTTTCGTTGGGATGCGGGTGGCAGGAATCGGAGGTGCTGCGGTTGCAACAATCGGCTGTGTATTGCCAAGCTGCATTATTGTTTTAATTCTGGCTTATCTTTTTTATAAATTTCACGGGCTTTCGCTGATTCAAGGCGCATTAAGCGGTTTGCGCCCTGCCGTGGTTTCATTGATTGCTTCGGCCGGTGTCGGCATTTTAATTCTTGCACTCTGGGGCGGCGACACCTTGTGGAGCTTCGCCATTGAAAAAGTAGACTGGGTGGCCGTTGGCATCTTTGCCGTCGGATTATTCATTCTGCGTAAATTTAAAATCAACCCGATTTACGTAATGCTGGGCGCCGGTGTCCTCGGCTTATGTATTTATCCGTTCCTGCCGGTTTAGCGGCTTTACAGAGGAATTAAAAAATGGACAGAAAGAGAAATTATCAAAAAGAGCTTGATGCGCTCTTAAAACGGTTTGAGCAGGAAATCAGGGTGCCGACGCTATTATTACACAGCTGCTGTGCGCCCTGCAGCAGCTATGTTTTGGAATATCTGTCTCAATTTCTTTCCGTCACGGTTTTTTATTATAACCCCAATATCAGTCCGAGCGAAGAATACCGTCATCGAACCGAAGAACAAAAGCGACTCATTGCTTCTTTGCCGGTTAAACATCCCGTCTCGTATATTGAGGGCGAGTATTGCCCGGAACAGTTTTATGAGGCAGTAAAGGGACTTGAGAAAATTCCGGAGGGCGGCGAGCGCTGCTTTGCCTGTTATGCGCTTCGATTGCGGGAAGCTGCTCTTGTTGCAAAAAAGCTTGGCTTTGATTATTTTGCCACCACGCTTTCCATCAGTCCATTAAAAAAAGCGGACAAGCTCAATGAAATCGGAGAAAAGCTCGGTTTGGAGCTGGGGGTTTCCTACCTTCCCTCGGATTTTAAAAAACGCGGCGGCTATCAGCGTTCCATTGAGCTGTCGAGAGAATACGGACTTTACCGGCAGAATTACTGCGGGTGTATTTTTTCAAAAAAAGAGGCGGAAAGCCGCTTAAAAAAGGAGGCAGAAAATAATGAGATTTGAAGACAAGGTCTGTGTTGTCACCGGGGGTGCTTTGGGGATCGGACGCTGCATTGCGGAGGAATTTGCCAAGGAAGGCGCAACCGTTGCAGTGATCGACTTTAACGAGGAGGCCGGGCGTGAAACCTTAATGCGCCTAAAAGTGTTTGGAAAAAGCAAAAAACACCTGTTTTATTACGGAGATGTCGCTGAAGAAACTTCGCTTGAAACTTTTGTCAAAGCAATCAAAGACGTCTGTGGAAAAGTCGACTATCTGATCAATAACGCTTGTCTGTCAAAACAGGGAATTCTCTCGAACTGCAGCTGGGATGATTTCAATTATGTTCTTAAGGCCGGTGTTTCCGCACCCTATCAGTTAACACGGCTGTTGCTTCCACTGTTTGAAAAAGACGCCGCCGTGGTGAACATTTGCTCCACCCGGGCATTTATGTCTCAAGCGGACACGGAGAGTTATTCTGCTGCCAAAGGCGGAATTGCCGCACTTACCCATGCACTTGCTGTCAGTCTTTCCGGAAAGGTTCGGGTAAATGCGGTCAGCCCCGGTTGGATTGATACCGGCGCCTATCACCAGGACGAGTATACACCGATTTACACAAAAGCAGATCGTTTACAGCATCCATCCGGGCGGGTGGGTGAACCAATGGACATTACGCGTGCCGTTATGTTTCTTTGTGATCCTCAAAACAGTTTTATTAACGGGCAAAATCTTGTCATTGACGGTGGGATGACCAAGCAAATGATCTACACCGGAGATGAAGGTTGGAGTCTGGAAAGATAGATAGCTGACAACTTTCTGGCATTAAACTTCTGATTTTAGAGCTCTGCCATAAAGATATCTGTAACCTTGTATATTTTTTAGAGAATAACAAAGCAAAAGCCGGGATAAAAATCCCGGCTTTTGCTTTGCGTTATTTATTTTAATTCACCATAGTCTCTTCGTAGTATTTTTCAATCAACTCGAGCTCGGCATCAGTGAGCTTCCACTCCATGGTTTTTGCGTTTTCTTCCATCTGATCAGGTCGTTTGGCACCGACAATGACGTTTGAAACGTAAGACTTTTGCGCCAGATAATTGATTGCAAGCTGAGAAAGCGGTCTGCCGTGATGATCCGCAATCGTTTTAAGCTTTGCAAGAAGCGCCTGCACCTTGGACCAGGTAGGTTCTTCAAAAAAAGGATAGAATCCGGCGCGATTATCGCCTTTTTCAAAGGTCGGAATCTCCTTGAATTTACCGGTCAACAGTCCTCCGGCAAGGCCGCCGTAGGTCATGACAGCTATTCCCTTAGCTTCACAATATTTCATGGTTTCAACGTTGTCCCGCTCCAGCATGGAATAATGAGGCTCGTAAACCTCAACCGGCAGAAATTTTTGCAGAGTTTCAATTTCTTCAATGCTAAAGTTGGAAACACCGAAATGTTTAATTTTTCCGCTCGCTTTAATTTTCGCCATCGCCTCACCGGTCGCCTCAAGCGGCGTGTTGACATCCGGCCAGTGGAGAAGATATACATCAATCACATCGATGTCCAGCCGTTTCAGTGATGCATCAACTTCTTTAAAAAGGCTTTCCGGTTTTAAGCATTTGTTAACACTTCCGTCCGGATGGCGCGGTAAAATACCGCACTTTGTCGTAATAATAAGCTCATCACGATGGCCCTTAATCGCTTTCCCGACTACCTCTTCGGCATGGCCGTCCCCATAGGCGGGAGCTGTATCGATCATGGTAACTCCCAAATCAATGGCCTTATGAATGGTATCGATCGAATTCTTATCATCCACCTTACCCCAGAAATCATTTCCGTAAGCCCAAGTGCCCAAGCTGATTTCGGAAACCTCAAGCCCAGTTTTTCCAAATGGTTTGTATCTCATATTCTTCCTCCGTTTGCGTTATAAACGCGTGTTGTGTTTTATAGGATATCGGATGGCTCTATTATAGCGACTTCTTTTTAAAAAAGCAACACAAACCTTAAATGAAACATCAAGCCGCTTCTTGTTTGAATTGTTCTCCTGTGCTACAATAAGGACAAACAAAAAAAGCGGTGATTATTTTGGCAAAATCTCCCCACCAAAAACTAAAACTTCTCTATCTGTCTCAGATTCTTCGTCAAAAAACAGATGAGGAACACGGACTTACCATACAACAAATGGTTGATGCGCTGGCAGAACATGGGATTTCCGCCGAACGCAAATCAATTTACGACGATTTGGAAGCATTGCGTCTGTTCGGAATGGATATTACTTTGATTCAAGCTAAGGGATACCGTTATTTTTTGGCAAATCGCGAATTTGAACTTCCGGAACTTAAACTTTTAGCAGACGCGGTTGCCTCTTCCAAATTTATCACAGAAAAGAAATCTGCCCAGCTTATTAAAAAAATCGAAGGGCTTGCAAGTGACTACGAGGCACATCAGATTCAACGTCAGGTATTGGTTGCAAACCGGGTTAAAACTATGAATGAGCGGGTTTATTACAACGTAGACGCAATTCACCAGGCAATTGCCGGCGAACGTCAGATATCGTTTCGCTATTTTGACTACAATATCGATAAAGAAAAAATTTATCGGGATAACGGTGAGCTTAGGATGGCAAGTCCTTACGCTCTCGTTTGGGATGACGAAAACTACTATATGGTCGCATACTATGAAAAGTACGAGACTATCGCCCAATTTCGAATCGATAAAATGGAAGATATTACAGTGTTGGATATTCCTTGTGTTCCCCGCCCCGATAATTTTGACGTCGCCGCTTATTCCAAAAAGATTTTTAACATGTATGGCGGCGAAGAAGAAATGGTTAAGCTTCGGTTTGACTGTTCTTTGATCGGAGTCGTTCTTGATCGGTTCGGAAAAGATATTTTAATCGAAAAGCTTAATGAAACCTCTTTTGTTGTCCGGGTTCATATAGCGATTAGTCCCACATTTTTAGGATGGCTGTTTCAATTCGGAGATCGGGTGGAAATTCTGTCACCAAAAAATTTGGTTGAACAAATGAAACGGCAACTTGAAAATGTAACATCCCTATATCGGGAACACCATTGCGAATAATCCAAAAGGTAAATCCGATTGAAATGTCAGGATATAAAATTTCTGTTTATCAAACAATAAAAAGTAAAACCACATTGCAAATGCAATGTGGTTTTGGTGGACGATGAGGAACTCGAATCCCCGACACCCTGCACGTCAAGCAGGTACTCTACCAGCTGAGCTAATCGTCCGTGCCAAATTATTATATCCGAAAGAAGTACTTTTGTAAAGGGGAAAAGGCAATTTTTTTAAAAATTTGTCTTTTGGGGTTTTCGGACTTGATGAAAAAAAGAAAATTCCCTATAATAAAAAGAACTGATACACGGCAGGTGATGTTCCGGGCCGTAACAAATAAAACAGCCGTTTTGCAAACGGGAATTTAAAACGAGGTGTCGAAATGAAACAAATCAAATATATTCTGGCGGCCGTTACTGCCTGCCTGCTGCTCCTTGGGCTTACCTCTTGCGGTAATAGCGCCCCCACTTTGCTTCAATACAATGCCGACGGTACGGTGATTATGCCGGAAAGCGGAGAAAAAGTCGCTGTTATGACAGTAAAGGATTACGGCAAAATTGTCATCCGTCTTTTCCCGGAACAAGCTCCGAAAACAGTCGAAAACTTCATCACTCTTTCCGAACAAGGGTATTACGATGGCCTTACATTCCACCGCGTCATTAAAGATTTTATGATTCAGGGCGGTGATCCGCGCGGTGACGGAACCGGCGGAAAAAGCGCTTTTGGAAATGAATTCAAAGATGAATTCAGCGACAGCCTTTACAATTTTACCGGCGCTTTATCCATGGCAAACGCCGGCCCCAACACAAACGGTAGTCAATATTTTATCAACGAAGGAAGCTCCACCGAAATTACCGATGATTATTTTACCGCAATTATTGATTACAACAAAAACAGGCGTGGCTACGGCCGTGAAACTTTTGATCAAACCGTAAAAGATCTCTATGAAAAAGTCGGAGGAAACCCTCTGCTTGACGGTGCACATACCGTATTCGGTCAGGTCGTGGAAGGAATGGATGTTCTCCACGCGATCGGTTCTGCTCCCACACACGATAATGCCGCTACGGGAGAAACCGGAAGTGTTCCGGATGTGGATATCATCGTCGAATCAATTAAAATCGAAACTTATCAGGCAAAATAGTGTAATCATGCAATTGAGCCAGATGCTATTTAACGTCCGGCTCAATTTTTATCTTTATATGTTAAAATAGAAATTATCATGTCTCGAAAAGTCAAGGTTTCCATATTCAAACTTTTAGATCATTCGCGTCTTTAATCAATTATTGTTCGCAAAATAACTATTCCGTATTTGCTTCTCGTTCTCCCGTAAATCTGGCCTTTTTTTACGGAAAATTATATAAATTTCCCCACTCTCATTGCATGAAATTTTGTAAGCGGTGCATGATAAAAACGAGATAAAAAATCTTTCTTTTTTTTATGATATATGCTATAATTATTCTGGTTTATGTCATGTGTATACGATGTTTTATCGTCTTGGAATAGAGAGAATTGCACCGCCCGGTATGGCGGCTGCATTAAAGGGGTTGTCGCATTGGAAAAGTACGTAATTACAGGCGGCGTTAAATTAAAAGGGGAAGTGACCATCAGCGGTGCAAAAAACGCGGCGGTTGCAATCATTCCGGCTACGATTTTTGCGGAAGAGCCTTGTATTATAGAAAACGTTCCCACTGAAATCAGTGATGTTTCGGTAATTCTCCGGATATTACACGATCTCGGGGCCGATATAAAAATGTTAAATAAAAGCACTCTGCGAATTGACTGCACGAGGGTTAATAAAACGGTGGTTCCTTATGAACTCGCCCGTCAAATGCGTGCTTCTTATTATATGCTGGGAGCTTTGCTCGGCCGGTTTCATGCTGCCGAAGTTTCCATGCCGGGCGGATGCAATTTCGGTGTGCGACCTATTGACCAACATTTAAAGGGCTTTAAGGCGCTCGGCGCAGAATGGTCGCTTGAAAACGGCATGATTAACGTTAAAGCGAATCGCCTGATCGGTTCCCAGGTGTACTTTGACATGGTAACTGTTGGTGCTACCATCAATGTTATGCTCGCCGCCGTTAAGGCAGAAGGACTCACCGTCATCGAAAACGCGGCGAAAGAACCGCACATTGTGGATTTGGCAAACTTTTTAAATTCGATGGGTGCGGATATTATGGGGGCCGGTACCGACACTATTAAAATCCATGGTGTCGAACACCTTCACGGAACCAATTATGCAATTATTCCCGACCAAATTGAGGCGGGTACTTATATGGCCGCAGCTGCTGCAACTCACGGAGACGTTATTATTAAAAATGTAATTCCGAAACATCTTGAATCTATTACCGCACGGCTCAGAAAAATGGGGGTAGAGATTACCGAGTACGACGACAGTGTTCGGGTTACCGCAAACGGGCCGCTGCTTAAAACAAATGTTAAAACCATGCCGCACCCCGGATTTCCCACCGATATGCAGCCGCAAATTACGGCTCTGTTAACTCTTGCCGAAGGTACCAGTATCGTAACGGAAGGCATTTGGGATAATCGTTTTCGCTATGTAGACGAATTAACACGAATGGGCGCCGATATCTCGGTTGACGGGCGCGTTGCGGTAATCGAAGGAACCGGAAAACTAATCGCCGCTCCGGTAAAGGCAACGGATCTGCGGGCAGGTGCAGCAATGATCATTGCTGCTTTGGCAGCAGAGGGCACCTCTCAAATTGAAGATATTGAACACATTGAGCGCGGCTATGAGGAAATCGAGCTGAAATTGCGTCGTCTCGGTGCGCAGATTAAAAAAAGTTGTTGTTCCGGATACTGCCGGTACAGCAAAAGCTCTGTAATCGCGCAGTGGTATCATACGTTTTATACGGGGTCGGGAAACCGTCCCTTTTTCTTTTTAAATCGACAGGACAGGGGGATTTTATGTTTCGCTTGCTTCCGCTGGCAAGCTCCAGCAAAGGAAATGCAACCTATATCGGAACCGAAACTGAGGGGATTCTCATCGATGCGGGAATCGGATCTCGCGTCTTTCAAAGTGCGCTCGGATTGGGCGGCGTAAATGATCTGCGAGCCGTACGGGCCGTATTTATTACGCATGAGCATTCCGACCATATCAAAGGATTGTTAAAGCTCACCGAAATGATGGATGTCCCTCTTTACGGATCACGCGAAACCCTGGTAGAGCTGATTCATAAAGATGCAATCAGCCCTCGCGCAAAGCTTTTTGAAATCAATCGAAAATCCGTTGCTGTGGCCGAGATGGCCGTTCGCGCTTTTACCACCAGTCACGACAGCGCCCATAGCCTCGGCTACCGGATTACATTACCGGACGGTAAAACACTTGCCGTTTGCACCGACCTCGGTGTTGTCACTCCCGAAGTACATAACGCTTTAAACGGCTGCGCTACCGTTATGCTGGAGTCAAATTATGACCCGGAGATGTTACGCTTTGGGAAATATCCGGCCTATTTAAAACGTCGAATTGCTTCCGAAACGGGACATCTTTCCAATAACGACTGTGCAAGTGAACTTGTCACCCTGGCCAAAAGCGGAACAAATCAGTTTGTTTTGGGACATTTGAGTGAAGAAAACAATCGCCCGCAGCTGGCAGCCGAAACATCTGTTTCGGCGCTCACCCTTGCAGGCTTCTCCATCGGAAAGGATTACACCCTACTCACCGCTCCTAAGACAACAACGGGACAGTTTGTTACATTATAAACTTTAAATCCATACAGCATAAAAAATATTATATTTAAAAGGAGGCAGAACGTATGAAGCCACTAACAGCTGTTGTAAAACACGAAAAAGCGGTTTATCCATATATGCCTCTTGAAAAACGCAAAAAAATCTTACCAAAGCGCAATGCCTGCAGTCTGTATCCCGCTACACAGCAAAACGATGCAATGATTACAGGGAACGGAACCCTGCGCGCCGAGATTTACGGCGATCCCTTTGAGGAAACGATTGTATATGGGCATGAGCTTCTCTATGTCCCCATTCGAAAAAATGCACCGGAGCTTCCGGATATGGTCGGGATTCTGCCGGAAGTGCGCAGACTTCTCAAAGAGGGCGAATATGACAAAGCGTCTGACGCTATGCGTGAATATTGGGAAAAACAGGGGTTCGGCTTAAATCTTTATGTCACTCCCGATCAGCGTGTTATTCCCATGACGACGCTCGGAAAGGTCCGTGCTTTTGAATTAAAGATTGAAAGCGAAAAGCATGAATTTAACAACTATCTGCGCTCCCTCGATTTATTAACCGGAGAGGTTACGGTTCGTTTTACCGATCAAAACGGCGAATGGATCCGCAAAACCGTTCCGTCATTTAAAAGAAACCTTTTATATCAAACTGTAACTGCTCCTAAAAAAGGTTCACTCAACGCAGCGTTTACATTTGTTTTGCCGACACACGAGGATCAGGGGTGGAGTGACCAGCCCTTAACCGGAAATGACTTTTCATTCTGTCTGAACGAAGAAAAAGCCTTGATCGGATGCGCCTATGATCCGGCTTTCGGCAGTCTCGGCTATACTGCCGTCACGAAAATTATCCGCGAGGGCGGTACTGCCTCTGTCGACGGAAATCGCCTGATTATAAAGGGCACAGATAAAATCATCTTCGTTACAAGAATTACCCGGTGCGAAGAAAACTTTACCCATCCTCTCGCTGCCGGTGATTTTGAGACACTCAGCGCAGAATCCTTTAATGCTGACGAAATTCTAAATGAAAATCGCCTTATTCTCGGTAAAAAGATGGAGCACTCTGAAATTCGTCTTGGAAACGCAGATGAATGGGCTTATTCATCTGAAGAGCTTTTAAAACTTCAGCATAGTCGGGATGATCTTTGCGGAATGCTTTTAGAAAAGCTATACGACATGGGTCGATTCTATTTAATTACCGATACCGGTAAGCTGCCGCCGCTTTACGGTCAGCACAACGTCAATACCAATCTCCAGGTTTGCAGCGGAAATATTACCGATCTGCCGGAAGAGATGGATGTTTACTTCCGCTACTACGAAGACAAAATGGGTGATTTCCATGTTAACGCCCAAAAGCTTTACGGATGCAAAGGCGCACTCGGATCCATCCACTGTGACTATAATACCGGCATATTCTATCATTTTTCTTCTACATATCCACATCATTGTTGGACCGGCGGCCTCGGCTGGATCTATAATGAACTTTGGGGACATTACCTTGTCACCGGGGATCAGAATTTCTTAAAGGAAAGAGTTTTGCCGGGCCTTTTGGAAATTGCCGCATTCTACAAAGATTTCTTAAAAGATACCGACGAAAACGGAAAATATATCTTCTCCCCCAGTTTTTCTCCCGAAAGCTGGACCGGCACCAAACGTTGGGGCATGGTCATTAACGCCTGCATGGATATTATGATCTGCCGCGAAGTGCTTGAAAACCTGATTACCTCCCTTGAAACCCTTGGACGCGGTGACGAGACCGCCCCATGGGAGGAAATGCTTGAAAAATGCCTATCTTTCTCACCGACGAAGAAGGCGCTTTAAAAGAATGGGCTTGGAAAGGGATACCGGAGGATTACGATCATCGTCATGTTTCCCATCACTATGCAGCTTGGCCGGGCCGAGAGGCAACCTGGGAAAAGAATCCGGATCTTGCCGCTGCAATTCAAATTTCAAACCGGAAACACGCACATGAAAATGATTCCGCACACGGAATTATGCACCGCCTTTTCACGGCAATTCGCTTAAAAGATGCAGAAGACGCTACGCATAATCTTAAAATTTTGATGGAGCATGGATTTGTCAGCCGGAGCTTACAGACAAATCATTATCCTTATCGTCTGCTCTTCCCCGATATGCTGGGTGGTGTTCCGGCTTTCCTCGCCGAAATGGCAGTTTACTCCGAACCCGGTGTCGTAGAATTTCTTCCTGCTCTACCCAGAGCGCTCGATCAGGGATCTATCGAGGGTGTTTGCCTTTACACAGCGGCGAAATTGCGGTCTATGAATTGGGATCGCAAAGCCGGTATCCTTCATGCAACGATCGTTTCTCTCAACGATCAGACTCTTACTTTGCGCTATCGTTACGAAATTTGTTCTATAACTGTAAACGGAACGTCTTATCAGCCACAGAGAAATGATATATCGGTTTCGTGCAAGGCAGGCGAAGAGGTAAAAGTCGTTCTTAACTTTTAAAATTCATAGCGGTTAAAATCGAAACAACCACAATGTAAAAACCTTTTGTAAAGGCGGTATGTGATGCTGACTGTCAATGTTATCTGTATTGGCACCTTAAAAGAAAAATACTGGCGAGAAGCGTGCTCTGAATATCAAAAACGATTGTCGGCTTTTTGTCGAATCTCCGTTTTTGAGCTGTCGGAAAGCAGGTTGCCGGATCATCCCTCCCCTGCCGAAATTGCAAAGGCCCTGGAAAATGAAGGCGAAGCGATCCTGAAAAGGGCCGGGAACAGTATTATTCTTCCTCTTTGCATTGAAGGAAAAGGGCTTTCTTCCCCCGATCTTGCGGAGTTGCTGAATGGACTGATGGTTTCCGGGACCAGCGCTGTTTCGTTTGTAATCGGCGGCTCCTATGGATTGTCCGACGCAGTCAAGCAAAGAGGCCTCAAACGAATCTCCATGTCGGAGATGACCTTCCCTCATCAGCTTGCGCGGGTGATGCTGCTCGAACAAATCTATCGCGCTTTTATGATTCATTCAAACGGTAAATATCACAAATAGTAAAGGACGGCCGGGTAGGCTGGATCTAACAAGAAAATGTTGATTCCTCGCAGCAAAATTCTTCGTACCTTTTAATGCCCCGCAAGGCGTCAATTTTGCTGTATCTTAATCCTTTGCTTTATTGCAAAACTGCGAAACACTTCAAAACAGAAATTTTGAAGGCAGAAGAAAAAACACCGGAGATGCGGCCGCATCTCCGGTGCTTTTTACTAATTACTGTACCAAAAGACGTAGTTTTAAAGGTATCGTTGCCTTATCAGCACTCAACTAAAAACGCCCCTGACCTTTTTACTTATTTCGAGTCCTTACAATTTACCGATCTTTTATAGAATCGTCTAATAAAACTGCGCCGAAATATGTTATGGTGTTAACGCCGTTGATATATTTCATCCCGCATGCCTCGGCCAGCTGTGAAACATAAATTCCATACGCTTCAAGAGAAGCAAACGCCTTTTCCGGGAACCGACATGGTTCATCATCCTGTGCGGCGCAACGCTTACAGTAATCGCAGCCACCCGCTCCAAGCATGATGCTTCCTTCCGGCATTGCCGGACTCTCCTTTATTTTCCGTGCAAGCGCTTTATGCTTTTCTGCCGCGTCCTGCATTCCTTCGATATCAAAAGAATCCGAAATGCGATAGACGTCCTGAAAAACAACAGCGGTTGAGTATTCCTGTGCTCTGGCAATCAGCGCATTTACCTCTCCCACAAGCGGCGGGCAGGCCCAATTCTTTCCGTATATTCCGCAACGATTTGCCTCACAACTTTTACGCAATTCCGGATAAAAAGGAATTTGATCAACCGGGAGAATTGCCGCAGAGGTTACACCTAATTCTTCCATAGCTTTTTTTAAGCAATCTGCTTTATCATTCAACACTTTCACTTCCTTTGCTGTTTCCATTCTATCACGACTTTGTAAAAAGAGGCAACCCTCTTTCTCCTGCTTTTAATTATATACCCAGAAGCGGATGAAAGCAGAGATATAAAACCAGTATGTAGGCAATGCAGCCGTTATCGCAAATAGCATTTTGTCGCCACGGATGCCTTTTCCTATAGGTTCTAACCCCAAAACATAGCGGAATACTTACTCCAAGAACCCAGGCAACGCCGGGAAATCCCGCAGCGAATCCCGATACTGATGCCATTTCGATCGTTCCCAGTACTAGTGTTTCAGTCGGCAAAAACGCTATCTCTATCATTCCGGCAAGTGCCGCAGCGCCTAAACCGATAAATAATCCTATAACCGGACTTGAAATACTCTGATATAGAGTAGGTTCCCCACCGATAAAATCGGAAACAATTATAATAGAGGCAATCAGTCCAATAGCCACGGGGTAAAGCTCAAATGCTGTTGTTCCCTCTCTGTCATCAATTAACGCCGCAGCTGTAACTCCGGCAATGCAGATTACCGAGAAAGTATAGGATGATGGAACGGACATAAGAATCGGAACCAATAAAGGCAGAAAAAGGGCTGTAAAGCTCACCGCAGTCAAAACTTTTCCGCTTCTTGTTTTAAGTCTGGGAAAAGCCAGCCAGAGCAGTCGAAAAGCTGTGCAAAGCACCGCTAAAGCAAGCAAAAGGAACAATATTTTGTACATATCGGTTCTCCCTGTCAATTAAAATGCGCGTACAATTTATATATATGTCCGACTGCTTTAGGGTTTTCCTATCAATAAAAATTATTATATTTTTATAAAGCCTATCCTTTGACTCATCAAAATCCTATAAAGATAAAAATCTGTAAATTCAGTAGCCTCCTTTCCGATGTTATGTTACAATATATAAATACGTGTTGCAATAGTTTTAAAATAATCATACAAACGGGAGCTTTACATGACAAAACACCTAGAGAAACTCGACTATAAAAAAACGGCGCTAATCGGTTTTGGATTTTTTGCCGTTTCTATCGCCTGGTCCATGTATAACGCAAATGTTCCTCTTATGCTGGAAAAATTTGTTTCCTCCACAACTTTAATCGGTCTCATCATGTCAATCGACAATGTTTTTGCTGTTTTATTACAGCCGCTCTTTGGCGCGCTCAGCGATAAAACCCATACCAAATGGGGTCGGAGAATACCCTATATTCTAATCGGAATTCCGCTGTCAGTTGTATTTTTTGTGCTGATTCCTTTTTGCAACGCTGTTTGGTCTATTATGGCGGCGGTCATTCTATTTAACTTTACCATGAGCATCTGGCGTACACCGGTAATTGCCCTGATGCCCGATACAACCCCGCCCCGCTTGCGCTCCCGTGCAAACGGTGTGATTAATTTGATGGGCGGAATCGGCAGCATTCTTGCCTTTATTTTAGGCGGACTTCTATTTGAACTGGGTGGTATGCCGCTCCCCTTTCTCTTTTCAGGGCTAATTATGATGGCTGCCTGGTTTATTCTGCTATTCTGCGTAAAAGAACCGCCCCTGCTGCCTGAGGCTTATGAAGCTTTTAAAAAGGATCATAGCGCTGAAGATGTTGCTGCTTCAAAAGAAGATGAAAAAGGGGTAACCTTAAGTTTGATCCTTATACTGTTTGCCATTTTTTTCTGGTTTACGTCCATTAATTCAATTGAGACTTATTTTACCCTCTATGCCTCTAATGTCCTGAACGTAAAAGCAGGAGACGCAATGATGACTCTCGCTTTCTTTGCTGTCGCCTTTGTTGTTTCCGCCGTCCCGGCCGGAATTATCGGTACAAAGTTCGGGCGAAAGAAAACCATAATGATAGGGCTCATCGGGCTGGTTCTTTTGCTTTCAATCGCCTACTTTTTGCGTGATATCTGGGTAATTCGTTTTTGCCTGGTGTTAGCCGGACTGTTCTGGGGACTTGTTAATATTAATTCGCTTCCGATGGTGGTTGAAATTGCGAAAAGCAGTAAAATCGGAAAATATACCGGATACTATTACTTTTTCTCTCAGGCAGCGTCCATTGCCAGTCCTCTTCTTTTCGGCTTAATTCATGATCTCACAAAAAACTATTCGAACCTGTTTATTTACTCCCCTATCGGTATTTTCCTCGCCATTCTCTGCATGATTTTTGTGCGGCATGGTGAAGCGCCCGTGGATGAAGAAGAGCTGAAAGCTGAAGTGGAGGCGCTGAGCGATTAATAGGCTATCGTTGCAAAATCATTTTGGCTGTCTTCTTTCTGTGGGGTTTATTTAAAAGGGTCTGCAAAATTTTTGCAGACCCTTTTATCTGTGTTCGTTTAAATGGCGGCTAAGTCAAGGCAGAAAAAATTAGTAAAAGCCGCTCATTATCATATGGTGTTCTTCTCAATTCTGACCTTTACGCCGATATGCTCCGGGGGACATTCCTGTAAAGCGACGAAACAATTTTGCATAATGACTTTGATCGGTAAAAGCAAAGCGTTCCGCCACAAACTGAATTGCATCTCCGGTGTATTGCAAAAAATATTTTGAGGCATCTATCTTTCGGCGCATCACATACTGCATGGGAGAAATTCCCGATTCTTCCTTAAACCGACGGCAAAAGTGGTACTTACTCATATTAACATTTCTTGCCAGCTCCTCCAGAGTAATGTGCTCGCAAATATGATCATTGATATAATCACCTACTCGATTCACAAACGCTTGACCGGGCGAGACATCCGCAGGCGCATCCTGTAAATACCGCCCTACAATCTCCATAATTGCAGTATAAAGAGCCTTTGAAATTGTAATTTCAACGTTTTCCTCTCGCTTTATCACCGCTTCAAAGCAATGAATCAAAATTGCAGCCATACGTTCTCCGTCAAATTCAACCGGCAGTGATGATAAAATTCCCACTTCTTCAATCAGGGCCGCGCACCCCTTACCGTTAAAATGCGTGAAAACGATTGTACAGGGGTCATCCGGGTCGCTGTAATATTCGTGCCAGGGCTCTAAATTTAAAAGAATTCCTCTACCGGGCCTAAGAACAAAATATTTTCCGTTTTGACGAACATGAAGGGTGCCGGAACAGACCACCATAATGATGTTATTATTAAATTTTTCACGTTTGATATGCAATCCGGGCTCGTTGAGATAGCCCATAGCATCTGAAAAGAAAAGATACTCCTGCGCAAAATCTGACGGAGGGACAAAGCGCAGAAAACTTTTAACTTTTTTCTGTACTTTCCATAAAATCGGCCTTTCGTTAAATTTTTCAGCCCCTTTATTATAACACTTTTTTTAGATATCAGCCAGAAGAACAGCAATTTTATACCTAAAACAAGCAAAAACAGTAATACTATCCCGCTCAAAAATCCCTTATAATATAAAGGAATTAATAAAATAAGGAGAGTTAGCTATGAACAACGATGTGAAAATTCTGCGTGATTTGGCAGCACGCTATGCAATCGCCGCCAACGATGACCGAAACTATGAACGCAAATTACTCCACAAAGCAGTTAATGATCTGCATATGATTCGCCCGGTTGTTTTAATCGACGAGCTTCCTTGGAACGAGCTCAACGGTGAAGGCGAGCTCACTTTATATTGCACAGATCCGTATCTGCGCATCATCGAACAAAAAATGCGTCAAATTCTTTACAAATGGAATCATTTTCCCGCCGATATGATCATTACCCCTTATTTGGGAATTGATAAAGTGATTCATACAACCGGAAACGGTGTGCAAATTGTAGAAAACACAATTCATGCGGATGAAACCAACCATATTGTTGCGCATGAATTCGTGGATCAAATGGAAGATGAATCCTTTATCGAACGGCTCCACAACGAAGTTATTACCTATGATAAGGAAGAAACCGAACGGCGATATAATCTGGTTGCCAATATCATCGGCGATATTATCCCGGTTAAAATCATCGGCACTCCCTGGGTCTTTGATACCTGTTGGGATGACATTGCAGAATGGCACGGTGTAACCAATCTGCTGATGGATCTTGCCATGCGCCCGGAATTTATGCACGCAGTTGCTGCAAAACTCACTGATATTTATCTGGACAAGATTCGCCAATATGAAGATCTCAATCTTTTTGAGGGCTTCCAACCCTATCTGCACAGCACTTCCGCTTACAGTGACGACCTCCCTTCCAAAGACTTTGACGGAAACTTTAAAGCAAAAGACGTCTGGGGGCGTGGCGCTGCGCAGGTTTTCTCTTCGGTTTCTCCGGCAATGCGGGAAGAATTTGATATCACCTATATGAAAAAAGCAATGGAGCCCTTTGGACTGGTTTATTACGGCTGCTGCGAGCCTCTTCACAATATGATTGACATTGTGGAGCAGATTCCTAACTTGCGTAAAATTACCGTTACACCCTGGGCTGATGTAGATATTGCAGCTGAAAGCATCGGTAAAAGATATGTCATTGCTCACAAACCCAGCCCGTCCAATGTGGCCGTAGACCACATGGATGAAGAGACTGTGCGTAAAGAATTAACTCACGCTATTGATGCATGTTACCGCAACGGCTGCTCTTTTGATATGGTGCTAAAAGATATTAGTACCGTTAACTACAACCCGCAGAATCTGATCCGTTGGGAACAGCTTGCAATGGATCTGGTTCAGAATTACAAGGGGTAACTTTTTTAATTAGCTTCACCAACACCATTTTATATCATAATAGAAGGAACCGCATTTTAAAATGCGGTTCCTTCTATTATGGTTAGCATAAATAAAATGATAGGGTCCATGATTTACCATTTTGTTTTTTGCACTAAATCTCGGCAATGATTTATTCACTTTTTTGTCACAAACAAAGAAAAAGCAAAACCTGTATTGACATCGCATCATACCAGTGCTATATTGTAAACATAGTTAAGGCAAAGGCGCCGCAGGAGTAATCCGGCGGCGTCTTATATTTTTAATTTACTTAGAGCAAAGGCGCTGTAAGAAATAATTCTTCAGCGCCTTTTTCTATAGATAAAAACATAAAGGAGGAATCCACAAATGGAAGTTTGGGGAGTATGGTTCTTAATCGGAGCCGCCTTGGTATTCTGGATGCAGGCCGGGTTTGCAATGGTGGAAACAGGCTTTGCCAGAGCAAAGAATGCCGGTAATATCTTGATGAAGAACCTCATGGATTTCTGTATCGGAACTGTGATGTTTATCGTAATCGGTTTTTCTCTTTTGTTGGGAGAAGACTTGATCGGGTTAATTGGTAAACCGGGGTTTGATATTTTTACCGCTTACCAAAATTTTGACTGGTCAAACTTCGTATTCAATCTTGTCTTTTGTGCGACCACTGCTACAATCGTATCGGGGGCCATGGCAGAAAGAACAAAATTCCTTTCTTATTGTGTTTATTCCGCGGTTATCTCCGCTTTGATCTACCCGGTTGAAGCGCACTGGGTCTGGGGCGGCGGTTGGTTAGCTCAAATGGGCTTCCACGATTTCGCCGGTTCCGCATGTATCCACATGGTTGGCGGTATCTGTGCGTTGATCGGTGCTAAAATGGTCGGCGCCCGTATCGGTAAGTTTACAAAGAATAAAGAAGGCAAAATTACCAAGGTTAACGCTTTTCCCGGTCACAACCTTCCGATTGCCGCACTTGGCGTTTTCATTCTGTGGCTCGGTTGGTATGGATTTAACGGTGCTGCTGCAACCTCGGTTGAAGAACTCGGTTCTATCTTTTTAACGACTACAATTGCTCCTGCAATTGCAACGGTTGTTTGCATGATCTTTACTTGGATCAAATATGGAAAACCGGATGTTTCTATGTGTTTGAACGCTTCTTTGGCCGGTCTTGTTGCGATTACGGCCGGCTGTGATGTAACCGACGCTTTGGGTTCTATGATCATTGGTGCAGTGTCCGGCGTCTTAGTTGTATTCGGTGTATGGCTCTTAGATTATAAGCTCCACATTGATGACCCGGTTGGCGCGGTTGCCGTTCATGCGTTTAACGGCGTTTGGGGCACCATTGCGGTCGGCCTCTTCGCCACCGATACCGCTCCTGCTTTTGCAAGAGGTGTTGACGGCGGTGCAAACCAGATCGCAGGCAAAGGTCTTTTCTATGGCGGCGGGTTTGAACAGCTTGGCCTTCAATTGCTTGGTATGTTCAGTATCATAGCCTTTACTGTTGTTGCAATTACCGTAACCTTCCTTGTAATCAAAGCAATCTTTGGTTTACGTGTTTCTGAGGAAGAAGAAATTGTCGGTCTTGATACAATGGAGCACGGACTTCCGTCTGCATATTCCGGCTTCAGCATCATGGATGTTTCTAACACCATGACAATGGATGTTAACGAAAATACCGATTTGGGTGAAACAGATTATAGCAGCGCTTCCGAGTTGAAGAAGAATATAGCCGTTCCGGTTATGGAAACTCCTGCTATGATCGATACCGGAATGCACAAGGTTGTTATTATTGCCAAACTTGCTCGGTATGAGCACTTGAAAGAGGCCATGAATAAACTGGGTGTTACCGGCATGACTGTAACACAGGTTATGGGCTGCGGTATCCAAAAAGGCGCCGGTGAAATGTACCGTGGTGTTGAAATGGATGCAACGCTGCTTCCGAAGGTAAAGGTCGAAGTTGTTGTCAGCAAGATCCCGGTGAAAGACGTAATTGAAGCTGCTAAAAAGGCGCTTTATACTGGACATATCGGCGACGGCAAGATCTTTGTCTACGGAGTTGAAAAAGTTGTAAAAGTCCGTACCGGTGAAGAAGACATCGACGCTTTACAGGATGTTGAGTAATTTTCACGGACAGCTTAAATAAAAAATAGATTTTATCCATCATCCATTTTGATAAATTGAGGGTCGGAAAATTCCGGCCCTCGTTTTTTTATTTCAGAAAGGAAAATTAACATTTACAGACAATTCTGTCAGTGAATTCAGCCTGTTAAAATATATCCCCTTAAATCACAGCGAAATTAACCCGCCTGTTTTTTTCATAAATTGCTTTCTGTCTTTGCCTTTAATCGTAGAATTCTGCATCGGCAGTAAAATGAAAATAGAGGTTATCCCCTACAAGAATTGTGTCGATTGTTTGAACGTTAAACCGCGTATCGGAACTGGCCGTAATGTTAGCTCCCAGATCGACTCCCCCCGACTTGGAAATTTTTCCAACCGTTCCAACCTTACTGTAAAGAGTAACAACAGGTGTTGTCCTTTTAACTACTACATAATTTGTATGCGCATATTGTGTACCAATTGATGTTTGACCGCTCGCTATACCTGACTTTGACTCGAACACCGCACCACTCATGGTATCGGTACCGGCCACATCACTATAATTATAGCTCTTTTCGTAATATCGCTGACAAAGCGTTAGTTCTTCTCCAAACAACCGCGGTGAAAAAGGCGTCGCACTTTCGCTTGCCTCAAGTTTAACCCAGTCAACTAAAGTGCTTGCAGTAAAAGTCTGCTCAACCACAGTTCCGCTAAAGGGTGCTGAAGTAATTGTTCCACCATTTAAGCTCTGCGACAGTGTCCCTGTCACCGCCTGCTCCATCACCTGCTGTCGGACAACAGTTCCTCCTCCAACAATACTGATTGATGTTCCTCCGTTTATTCCTTTGGAAATAACCGCAGCCGCACCCGCAGTACCTGTGAGCTTGTAACGCCAGCGATCATCGCAGTATTGCCAGATTGTGCTGTTTAACGTTAAGTTAAAGCTCGTCCCTCTTTGCCATATCAATCCCGATGCATTTATCAAAAGGTTGGGAAAGTTCCCGGCGTTTACAATGTTTTCCCACTTTGTATCAATTTCCGAAAATTTTGCATCAAGCACTGTTTTGGTGTAATAATTCTCAAGCGCCGACTTGTCTGCCTTTTGGGTTAATCCGGAAATGTAGTCCGGATAATAAGTTTCGATTTCGCTATTGGTATCTATGCTGGTACTAATTGTAAAAATATCCTTGTCCAGGTGCAAAACAACCGGATCCTTATAAAAGACCGGCTGAAATACCACGGGTTTTCCTGTCGATGTTGCAAGTGCGGATACTGTCCAACGAAACGAAATTGTCTGATCGCTAACTGTTTTTTGGCTTAACTCTACTCGATCTGTCCAACCTGCCCCACTTAATAATAAATAGCAGGTGAATTCGGATAAATCAAAATCATCCTGATAACGCGGAATACGAAATATTTTTTCCTCTGTGTTCTGATCAAGCTGAAAACTGAGCACTGTCGCTCCTGTGTCATTAAACAGACGATGCTTCCCTTCGTATTCAATTATATTTGCCATATCATCACTCCTTTATAAAAATCCCCCTCACATTCAGACAAAATAGAAAAGAAGTTGCACGAAAACGTGCAACTTCTTTAAAAATACTTTAAAAATCAACTATTTTTCCAGAGCGTCCATTGTTTCCAGCAACGTCGCTTCATTTTCCACTCGCAGAATTTTACTTCCCTTACAGGTTTTTTTCACAAAGCCGGAAAGCGTTTTACCCGGACCGATTTCGATAAAGGTATTTACACCCAGCTCAGCCAAACGCAGCAAAGTTTTCTCCCAGTAAACCGGTGCCATCGCCTGACGAACAAGCTTTTCCTTCATCTGCACCGGATCTGTCTCCGGTTGGGCATCAACATTCATTACAACCGGAACCGTCGGATCTGCAAAAGTAATTTTTTCAAACTCTTTTTTCAGCGTTTCAGCCGCAGGTGCCATCTTTTCTGAATGGAACGGAGCACTGGAAGCAAGCGGAATCATCTTAATTTTACGCTCCAGTCCAATCGCCTTTAGCTGTTCAAGCGCTGATGTTTCGCCGGAAACAACAATCTGCCCCGGGCAGTTATAATTTGCTCCCTTTACAAAGCCCGGAACCTCTTCACAAAGAGAGTCAACCTCTTCAGCACTCTTTCCCAATATTGCAATCATGCCTCCCTGCCCGATCGGCACAGCCGCCTGCATTGCATCAGCCCGCACTTGAATCAAACGGACCGCTTCCTCAAACGGAATTACCCCTGCATAAACAAGCGCTGCATATTCGCCCAAAGAAAATCCGGCGGTATAATCGGCTCGTACCCCTTTATTCTCCAAAGCTTTAAGCGCTGCAATGCTTGCTGTCAGTACACACGGTTGGGTATTGTGTGTCAGGTTTAGCTCCTCTTGTTTTCCTTCGAAACAAAGAGCCGAAATTTTTCTGTTTAAAATGCGGTCGGCCGTATCAAATACAGCTCTGCTTTCCGCACAATTCTCATAAAAATCTTTCATCATCCCAGGATATTGGGAGCCTTGTCCGGAAAACAGAAATGCAATTTTCCCCATAAAAGTCATCCTTTCAGTTTCATTTGTTACGCTTTCTCTGTAAAAGAGTCAGCCGATATTTTCCCTCAATTCCCATATAAACCAGTGCTGTAACAAACACGTTATACTTCTTCTTATAATGTTTTCGATAAAACAGCTTCATTGCATGATAAAAATGGTAAACAATTTCCTTTGACTTTGCTTTCAGACCGCTTTCACCTTTTAAATGGAGAATAGACGCCTGCGCATAATAGATAACACGGTAATTCTTTTCCTTGATGCGATAGCAAAGATCCACGTCTTCTCCATACATAAAGAATTCCTCATCAAATCCGCCCAATTCTTCAAATACCTTGCGCGGCATCATCAAATAAGCACCGGAAACACAGTCGACTTCAGCCGTTTCATTTTCTGAAAGGAATGTCTGATGGTACGCTCCATACTTGCACGACTCCGGATGCCTTTTATCAAAGCCGAGAAAATAATATAACGAAGCAGCAGGCGTAGGAAATCCGCGCCGGCAGCCCGCGTCAAATGTTCCATCGCGAAGATAGGTTCGAATTCCCAGCGCTCCGATATTTTCTGCACTTTGCAAAAAGGAAACGCTTTTATCAATCGCGCCCTCGCCCGCAATCGTATCTGAATTTAAAAACAACAGAATTTCTCCCACGGCCTCTTTTGCCCCTAAATTGCAAGCGTGACCGAATCCTCTGTTTTCAACTTTTTTTAAAACCTTAACACGCTTATCCTGCGAATGATAACACTGCTCTGCGGACGTTGAATTATCAACAACAATTATTTCATAATCCGTTGCCTTACTTGTAGCAAGCACAGAATCAATTGTCTGAGCGGTCAAATCCTTCGTATTATAATTTACAATGACAATTGAAAGATCCAAGTGTTTACCTCCTACGGTGTACGATCATTCTCAACAAAAGAAAAACTGCCCTATACGTCGTGTAAGCCCGTTTTTCCAAAGTTTATATTTTCTCAGTGTGCGCAGACGTTTTATTTTACTGTACTGCCCCATGGAGCCGTATGCATTGGCCAATTCCAGCTGCCCTGCTGTTAATCGGTCACGATAGACGGATGCAAAATCAGCAGCCTGTAAATAAGTTTCGTTTAATACTTGCCGTGCTTTTGCAAACTTTGCCGCACGCTTTGCATTATATCCAAAGCTTCTGACATTTTTGGCCCCGACCTCATTATCACCGTGCTGACGATAGTAAATTGTTGCCTCGTTCACAAAACCAATTTCGCCGAACGCAGAAGCGACCAAAGCAAGCCACCAATCATGCATAATCATATTAGCGGGCACGGTAGCAGGAAGCAGAGCAATTAACGCCTTGTTTACCATAACAGTACAGCCGGTAACATTATTTTGTACTAAAAGCTCCGAAAAAGAGCGGCGGGAAGCGTCTAAATTTTGCTGATAAAACATCGACTCTGCCAGCAAGTTACAGTCACGATCCACCACCTCAAGGTCGGTATGAATCAAGAGCGGCCGATCCTTTCCCGCAATTTCTTCGAGATCGTGCATCGCTGTCAACGTCTTTTCGATTTTATCCGGTTTCCAGACATCATCATGGTCGCAGGTCATAACATAATCGGCATTCGACTTGAGCAGCAAATCGTAAAAATTATATTTAGCGCCTCCAAGATTTTTAGGGTTCTGATAAAATACAATTTTATCGGGAAACATGCCTTGATAGATTTCTATGATTTTCTTTGTCCCATCTGTTGAGCCATCGTCCTGTATCAATAGCTTCCAGCATTGTTCTGTCTGCTCAAACAAAGAATTGAGCTGCTCACGCAGATAATCTTCGCTGTTATAGGTTGCTAATAAAATGTCGATCATTTTTTAAAGCTCCTGTGAATCCGAATCTTGGGTGTTTTTTCGAAAGGCAAGCATGAAAAAGGCGAGGAATGTTAAATCAAGAACAGCGATCAATGTTGCATAGGCAATTGCCGCACCCAATAGGCCGACCCTTTCAACTAAGAGCGGCGGAAGCAGCCACGACAGGAGAAATGTGATTAAATATCCCCAAAATACAGTTCGTTGGCAGCGCATAACCGTTAATGCGTAATAGATTACAACGTTAATGGCGGAAATACCTCCACCGAGCAGAATAATCATCATCGGCCATTGATATTCAGAAAGATCCGTTGCATAAAACCACGAAAGAACCGGAATCCCCAAGAACCAGCCGACAATCAACGCAAACACCGTTAAGAGTACAACAAATAAACACAGTTTTAGAACAATACGAAGAAACGGACCGTGTTTTTTATCGGCCCACAATTCAGCCATCTTAGTCAAAAGAGGCTTGAAAATAAAGCCACTGCACAAATTGATTGCAAACGCAGGCATAAAAATCATGCCATAGTGCGCCTGGTGTGTCTCGGTCATCAAACGGTCAATCGAATACTTCGAAGAATTGACTATATAGTTTGACATGAAAGAGCTCACGCAAAGCGGCAGGCAAAACCAGAGAAGTCTCCACACTCTCCTGCTTTTAGAAATGCCGATTTGAAAGGCGTTTCCAACCGCAGCCACCTCAAAAAGAAGAAAACTGAAAAAGGCGGTGAGAACCATTATAACACAGGAGAATATCAAATTTTTTGTTGTAAAAATTGCCACTGTGAAAAGAGTGCCGGCACAAACAGCGCGAAATGTCATTGCCTTTCCGGCGATATACAATCTTCCCTGCTGCTGAAATTGGCCTTCAAACACATCGCTGAGTCCGTCAAACATTTTATAGACGCACAAAAGAAAGACAATAATTGCTTTTTCGACACTGTATCCGCTGATCAAAATATAAGCCGCACTGAATAACAGCATGGCAGCACAGGTCAAACACCGCGAAGTAAAATACTCTTTAAAGCTATATTCCTGTCTGATATCGGTAGCCTGAAACGGATGCATATTAAATTGTCCAAGGGTAAGCGCAAGCTGTCCTGTCGTAAAGGCAATGGAAAAAACGCCCGCCTGCTCTTCGCCAACCGTTCTGGTCACCACCATCAAAAGTAAAACCGATAACAATGCATAGGCAATCGAACCGACCATGTTCCAAGTAACATTTCTTCGTCCGATTTTTTGGTCGCTGCCTTGCATAAGGCTACTCCATTTACTCATTCATATCACCAAAATCAAGCTCAAAAGGATAATGATTTTTCCGCTTTTCCGGAGGCGGAAGCTGCATATAATCACCGTACTGACTGGTCAGATACTGCTCAATTTTATTTAATGTCGTTACCTCGACATCAGCAAACATGATTTCGCGAAGAGGAAAAATCTCGTCCTGCTTTAAGATCAGTTTTTCCGGAAACGTATATTGAAAATCCGTATACCAACCGGTTTCTTCGCTGTTATACATCGTTGCCGCATCTGTATATTTTTTTAAGATATAGGGCTTTGAAAAACGCGTTACAACCAAAAATGCATGAATACAAGCGCATACAGCAGTTACCAGCGCACCCTTAACCCCTTTAAACGGCAACGCCGGATTTGCAATATGCCGCAATATATATAGCTTGGACCAAAACCACGCTTTATGAATTTGTTTCTTTCTTAATACCGGATCGGCAGCTGTATGATCATACGGGAAAATGTCGAGAAAAATTCCAAGATCACAATCGAGCTTTTGAAAAAGCCATTCTTTAAATTTGGTTCCTTTTCGGCACAGCCGTGTGCTCATCAACGGAAAATTCGGCGTGCGATCCGCTCTGACAATTCTGTATTTTTCCATCATGGCAGGATCTGATTCCAAAGCCTCAATCAAGCGATCGTAATCCTTTCTCGGCAAACAGACGTCGATATCGTCATCCCAGGGAACAAAACCACCGTGACGCAAAGCGCCGATAGCCGTACCACCGCTGATAAAAAACGATAATCCGTTCTTTTTGCAAAGCTCTGCAAAATCCCGCAGAATCGAAAGTTCTGCCCGTTGTAGCCGCTTAAGCGTCGGCTGATCGTATTCTTTAAATTCTACCATTCTTTTACCGCCTTTAAGATCTCAATCGTCTTTACAACGCCCTCGCGAATCCCGGTCTGCGCTTTCCAGCCCAGTGCATTCAGTTTTTCCGGGGCCAGAACAGCTCGATCCGCGACGGAAAAGCCCTGCCGTTCCTGTTCGGACGGGAGCTCAAACACAACTTTGACGCCGTTTGCTTCGGCAATCAGTCCCGCCAGATCCCGTAGCGAAATATCCGAGTCGGGGTCTGCAACATTATACGCTTCCCCGCTTTCCCCGCAGAGAAGCACCGTCAGGATCGCGCCGACCGCGTCCGCGACATAGCAATAGGAGAAAAACTGCGTCCCTTCGCTTTTCAGAACAATGTTTTCTCCATTCAACGCATTCTTGATAAACTGTGCCAACGCCTTGGTATCACTGTCCGGCATCGTCGGTCCGTAAATGCGACAGAGCCGCAGAATCACGGAATCCAGTCCGTATGCTTTCTCATAAGCACGGCAAAGTGCCTCTGCCGTCCGCTTGCTTTCAGGATAGCCGGCACGCATCGTATTACAATCAATATAGCCCATATCCTTCTCCGAGAAAGCGTCCAGGTAATCCCGGTTCTGTCCGTAGATTTCTACCGACGAAAGCAGTAGCACCCGCTCGCTTTTACAGCGAACAGCCAGCTCCAGCAGATGATACAGCCCGAACACATTGGCGGTGATCGTTCCGACCGGGTCTTCGGCATAAGCCTTCGGATGGGTATTACTGGCGGCGTGAATGATCAAATCTGTCTCTACTGTTTCCTCCCACGGAAGATTGACATCGTGCGGCAGGAATCGGAAGCCCGGATCCTCCCAATAGGCCGAGAAGCGCCGCTTCGCCGTTTTCTCGTTTCTCCCGACGGCAAGAACCGTCAGGTCGAGCGCTTCTTCTGCATTCTTCTTCATGAGAACGTCCACCAGAAACGTCCCGATCGTTCCCGAGGCACCAGTGATCAACAGGGTCTTTCCCCGCAGCTTTTCCCACGGAAGGGAAAGCTCCGCAATCTTCGTCAGATCCGTGACATATGCAGGATGCTCCAAACGCATCATCATTCTCCTCTCATTTTCAGAAGCGCCTTAAACAGGTCCACATCGTCCGGCGTCGTAATTTTGATGTTCTTTTCCGAGCCGACCGCCAGATGAAGCGTCTCTCCCAATTCCACCATCATTGTATTGGTATAGGACGATCCATAAATACCGATCTTTTTTTCAAACGCCTCCCGATATCGGGTCAACAGGGTCTGATAGCGGTATCCTTGCGGCGTTTGTACACGCCGGATCGTCTCTCGCGGAACGTATTCTGTCGTTGTTTCTCCATCGTTCGTGCAGAAGATCTGCTCGTTGTACGGCATCGACGTGACCGCGTTTCCGTACTCCTTTGTTTTGATCAAAACGTCTGAAAGAACGAATGCGTCGATCATCGGGCGGATGCCGTCATGGATCACGACGATATCGTCCGGCGCACAGACACCTTCCAGCGCATAAATACCGTTTCTGATCGACTCCTGTCCGGTCGCACCGCCGGAAACCACCCACTTAAGCTTGGTGATCCCGAATTGCTCCGCATATGCCCGTAGGATCTCATGCCAGCCGTCAATGCAGACAACTAGGATCGCGTCAATATTCGGATGCTTCTGAAACGCCTCTAACGTATAGATGATGATCGGTTTCCCGTAAACATTGATAAACTGTTTCGGAATTTCCTGGTGCATTCTCTGCCCGGTCCCGCCGGCAATAATTAATCCGATATTCATTCGCTTTCCTCCAAGGCCTCAGCGGTTTTCTACAACACCGTTTATCTGCCGCAGACCGTCTTCAAATTCCACCAAAGCCGGTGCGTGGTTCGTACGCTTTTCTTCCGGCGGCGGAGTCATATAGTTTCCGTAAATTCTGGTTGCAAGCGCGTCATAATTCCCCGGGAGACATACCTCAAGGTCGCCGAATACCCCCTTCTTCACCGGGAAGAACTCTGACTCTTTGCTGCAGATTTTATCCGGGACAATGTCACACAATATCGTCATATATGTTTTATCTTCCGGATAGCGAAACACACGCTTGCAGTACTTTTTATAAATAAATTCCGGCGTAATATGGAACAGAATCATCCCGCCGTGAATCACGGTCAGGCAGAAGTGCAGGATTTTTTTGACCAAGGTTTTCGCTTCGATTTTCATGAAATTGACATTGCGGACCATATAGACATTTTTCCAGAACTGTGTGTTTTTAATTTGCTCTTTTCTCTGTTCCACATCGGACGAAACATAATCAATTGGGAAAATATCCAGCGGAATGCCTGCGTTCGGATACCGCCCGTCATTTGCCGGCATATAAAACTTGGTGCCCTTTTTCACCATTCGCGGAATGATGTGGTAATAGCTCCCGGGTTTTTCCGGACAAGTTATACGATAACGATCGTCATCCTGCCACTCCTTTTCACAGACCTCCAAAAAGCGCTGATAGTCTGCGCGCGGCATTGCCACGTCGGTATCATCATCCCATGGGATAAAGCCATGATGCCGGGCAGCACCGATAATCGTTCCGAACATAACAAAATATCGCAAGCCATATTTTTCGCAGATACGGATAAACTCCTTCAAAAGTTCCATCTCTGTTTCCTGCGTCCGTTTTAAAACCTCGGGGTCATATTCTCGATAGCCATTCGCCATGTCGTCCTCCCATTAAAGCAACTTCAAAAGAATTTTTTCCACCTGTTCCGGTGTCAAATCAACCGGATTATTATCCATTCGCCCGGTGGTAAATGCTTTTTCCACCAAAATCGGAATATCTTTTTCACCTATTCCAAAACCGCTTAACCGCAGGGTGACTATTCCCTCACAAATACGATCCATCCAGCTTTGAATTCCTCTGTGCGGCACAAAAACTTCGAGCAGCTCATCCATCCGCTCTGTCACAGGGGCGTTTACTTCCGCCACAGCCGCAAGAGTCATCGCAGCGGCAAATCCGTGCTCCACTCCGTACAAGAACGTCATCGGATAAGAGATGGAATGGCAAGCTGTCGTCCGGGTTTGAGAAAAAGCAAGACCGGCAAGGAGAGCTCCACGGCTCAGACTTTTTCTCAGCTCCGGGTTGTCCGGATTTTTAAGCGCCGGGCCGAGATTTTCGGTCATGAGACGAACCGCCTGCAGTGCAAGATCACCGACTAACGGCGTAGTCGGCTTCGCCCAAAAGGCCTCAACCGCATGTGCCACCGCATCCAAACCTGTAGAGAGGATCATTCGCTTCGGCAATGACATGGTAAAATCAGGGACAATAACTGCCATCTTCGGTTTAAGCGCCGGTGCGTCAATCGAAAACTTTGCCTCCTTTGAGATGTCCCAGACTGTCGCCCACTGCGTAACTTCCGAACCTGTTCCGGCCGTTGTCGGAACCGCTATGATATCCGGATATTTATTTTTATTTCTGTATGTTTTCCCTTTGATGGAAGCGGTTATCTCCTCTACGCCCGGAGCCGTTTTTCCCCGCTCAAACATTGCACTGATTCCTTTGCTAAGGTCAATTGCGCTTCCACCTCCGACTGCCAAAATCAGTTCCGGGTCAAATCCTTCCAATGCGGCGAGTGCCTCGTTAAGATCCGCCTGTGTGGGATTGCCGGGAACCTTTTTAATCCAGCGCACGGCAAATCTGATCTGCAAATCCATCGTGAATTCATTTAAATTAAGAAATCCCGCTAAACTTTCATCCATTACGAGGACAACATTATGAACCGGCAAATCCATTGCCCAGCCATAAAATTCATCCCTGTTTTTAAACGCAATTTCGCTGGTACAAAGCGGTTTATATTCCATAACAGACTCCTTTTATTACTGTGTTCTTATTCCTCCGGAATCAAGGTTAAAATCTCTTTGATTGACATACACATATCGTCGGCTTCTTTTGCACGATGCGTCTCCAAAATGGTTTTGGCAACCTTTTGCATTGCCGGGAATCCGCTTCTGGTCAACTGGTTTGCATAAATCACCACATTGATGTTTCTGGCGGCAAATTCCTCCTCGGTAACCTGATTGAACGAGGTCGGCACAACAACAAGAGGGGTGATTTGATTTTGCGCACGGAATTTCTCGCAGAATTCAAAAATTTCATCCGGGGATTTTTTGCGGGAATGGATCATAATTCCATCCGCCCCTGCTTTTACAAAGGCAAAAGCGCGTTTCAGCGCATCCTCCATACCACGTTCCAAAATCAAACTCTCAATCCGGGCGATAATCATGAAATCCTTGGTCTTTTGCGCGCGTTTTCCTGCAGCAATTTTCTCAGAAAAATGCTCAATACTGTCCTGTGTCTGTTCCACTTCGGTACCAAAAAGCGAATTCTTTTTAAGCCCCGTTTTATCTTCAATGATAACCGCCGACACGCCCATCCGCTCCAGCGTCCTTACATTGTAAACAAAATGTTCAATCTGTCCGCCGGTATCGCCATCCAGAATAATCGGTTTGGTTGTAACTTCCATAATATCGTCAATCGTTCTCAGGCGAGAGGACATATCAACGAGTTCAATATCCGGTTTGCCCTTTGCTGTAGAATCACAAAGAGAGGACACCCACATTGCGTCAAACTGGCGAGCTTTTCCGTTTTCCAAAACCGTTGTTTTTTCGGCGATCAGTCCGGTAATACCGCTGTGTGCTTCCAAAACGCTCACTGTTTTCTTCATGCCGAGCAACCGCTTGAGGCGGCCGCGGCGAACATCCGGAATGGAAAGGCTGCGGCGCGCATTTTCTTCCAGCACATCGTACTTTTCATTATCAGAATACGGAAATTCCATCAATTCTCCACCATATTCCTTAAGTACGGCAACCACTTCATCACGAATCGGTTTTTGAAAGCCTGATTTCCAGTCGTCTCCATGAACGACATAGCTAGGATGAAGCTTTCTAAGATTTTCTGCATAGCTCAAGGTTTCCTGCGGGATAACCCTATGAACACCTTGAATATTCGCGATAATTTTCGCACGTTCCTCATAGGACAAAAGTGGAAAGCGCTTATAGCTTGCTACAACCTCATCTGTTAAAACACCGATTGTCAATTCACCCAATTCGGCGGCCTTTCGGATAATTTCAATATGCCCTCCATGGATAATATCGGTGCTGAAGCTCATATAAACTGTTTTCACTGTTTTTCCTCCATTAAGCGCCGCCGCATCATTTCCAGATCCTCCGGATTATCAATTTCACCGCAAAGGCGATTTTTAACATCCAATGGAAGGATGGCACAACGATCGCTCACTTCGTTTAATGCGTTCTCTGCATAGCAGCCTGTTTTCCCGGCTTCACAAAAATTGATTATGTGATTTAACCAGGTCTTCCAATCCGAATGAACTAATCGGTAAAGCGGCTGTGCCGTAACAGCATTTTCAAAAAACTCAATTCCGACCTTGACGATTTTTCCGTTTTCCACAACCGCCTTAAAATCTTTTTCCGGCAGCGGCAGCGTCGAACTGACCGTCATACAGCTTCCGCTTTGCCTTAAGACATCATCGAGCACCGAATCGGCAAACACAAGATCTCCGTGCATCAGCAAAATATCGTCATCCAAAACCTCACGGGCACGATAAATTGAATAAATATAGTTGGTTTTATCATAATTCGGATTATGCACAAAGGTACAAGACAGATCGGCAGCAACGTCCTCGCAATAGTCCTTCAGCACCGTGTCAAAAAGCCCGGTTGTAATAACTACTTCTCGAATTCCTTCTTGAGCAAGCTGCTTTAACTGTCTGCTCAAAATAGTTTCGTTATCAAGCAGTTCAGTCATACATTTCGGATGCTCGGAGGTTAGCGCTCCCATACGGCGTCCCACACCTGAATTTAAAATCAACGCTTTCATTTAGTTACACTCTTTCAGATAATTCATAAAGTTTTGTTTGTTTTCAACTGCTGTTGTTGTCGGACGACCAAGATCCTCACGGGAACCGAGCGACACCTTTACTTCTAACAAAATCGGGCCTTTTTCTGTTTTCACCTGTTCCAGCGTTTCTAAAAGCGCCTCTTCACAGGAAACGCTTAACACTTTGCGATAGCCACATGCCTTTGCGACTTCGGTAAACTCAATATCGCCAAAAACTGTTGGGAGGCCGCCCACCGTTTCGTGTGCGCAGTTATTTAGAACCACATGAATAAAATTTTCGGGCTTTTTGGAGCCGATCACTGCCGTAGCCCCCATATGCATGAGCACCGCGCCGTCTCCGTCAATACACCAAATTCTGCTGTGCGGCTTATAAGTTGCAATCCCAAGTGCAATCATAGAGCTGTGTCCCATAGAACCGACTGTGAGAAAATCGTATTTATGAGACATTCCGCCGCGCTCTCTGATTTCGAATAATTCGCGCGAAGCCTTTCCTGTAGTTGAAACGATGATATCGTCGCCGGCCGCTGCAACAATCTTTTCAATTACAGCTTCCCTCAACATGGTAAAACCGTTTTTATATACCGGTTTCCCGCTATAGGACAATCCGCCCTTTCTTACCACGAATGCGACATTTTTCCCCTTTTGCAAAACAGAGTCGAAGTCTTTCATCCGGGCAGATATCTCCTCTTCGGATGTGTCCTGCGAAATCACCATCGTTTCAATCCCCAGATCTTCTAAAAGCTTCAGCGTTATTTCGCCCTGAAAAATATGCTGCGGTTCGTCTTTCACTCCGGGTTCGCCGCGCCATCCGACAACAAACACCGCTGGGATCGCATATACCTTTTCGTTTAAAAGTGAAGCTACCGGATTTACGATATTCCCCAATCCGCTGTTTTGCATATAAACACATGGGATTTTCCCCGTTGCCATATGATATCCGGCCGCCAGCCCGACACAGTTACCCTCATTGGCCGCAATGACATGGTGATCCGAAATTCCAAACCGTTCCATCAGACAATTGCAAAGCGGCTTGAGCTGTGAATCCGGGACCCCGGTAAAAAAGCCTACTCCGTGTTCTGTGAGCATATCTACAAAATATTCTGCCTGGATCATTTATCAGTCTCCGTTTCATTCGTACTTGCTGTGTCGGTCAATTTTTCCAGTTCTCGCACCCGCTTTTCAAGCAAGGCCTGCGTTTGGGTTAATTTGCGAATTCGATTTGTCTGAAGCGAAACAATTGAGGTTAATGACAGTAAAATTAACAGAACAAACAATCCCTCCAGTAAAAACACCGTGTTAACCACCGATGCAATCCCGAGTAATTTTGCAAGCCAAACGACAATCTGCGGAAAAATTGATACAAGAAGCATAACCAATGCCATCAATAGCCAGGTTAATGTGTAGCGAAGATTTAATCTCTGTTTTTTCATCAGAATAACAAGCACCGTAATATAAAAAACTATTCCGATGATCAGAAACACGCGGAACGTTTCATTCATCCCCGCTTCACCTCTTTTCTCTTTCTCCGATAAGTTAATCTGCAAATAACGATGGACAAATTAACTTTGATCATATAATAAATAGACTTCAACCAGTTAATGGAAGAAACGCCTTGTGTTCTTTCGTTCATTACAACCGGAATTTCTTTAATTGTAAATCCATTCAGTACTGCCGCTACAATTGCTTCCGGTTCCGGATAATCCTGTGCATAGTTTTCTGCGAAAAAACGGGTTAACTCTTTGGAACAGGCTCGGAATCCGCTGGTTGCATCGGTCGCCGTTATCCCTGAGAAAATTTTAATGGTCCATTTCAGAATCGTTATTCCCAAACGTCTCATCCCGCTGGTTTGAAAGCCCTCGTTTGTTATAAAACGGGATCCTACCACCATATCGGCCTCCCCGCTTGCAACAGGCTCAATAATGTTTTTCAAATAACGCGGATCGTGCTGTCCGTCGCCATCCATTTGAACCGCAATATCGTAACCGTTTTCGGCCGCATAAAGATAACCGGACTGAACGCCCCCTCCGATTCCCAAATTAACGGGAAGTGAGATATATGAAAAGCACTCTCGTTTACAAATTTCGGCTGTCTGATCGGTTGAGCAGTCGTTGACGATCAAATAATCGGCCTGCGGACATTCATCCTGCAGTTTGGAAACAACCTGTTCTATACTCTTTTCTTCATTGTAGGCCGGTATAATTACCAACACTCTCATTTCTGATTTCATCCTTCTTCTTTCTTAAATAACAAGCTGTTAATCCAACCTATAACAGCATCATAAATCTTGCGGATCAATTCAAGCGAAGCAAAAAACACCACCGCCGCGCTGAAAACAATCATACAAATCAAATTCACCGCAATATTCTGCGACAGCGGTAAATACCGATCAATCAGCACATACAGCTGCGGCGCCAAAAAAGTAGAGGCGGCATAAACAAGAATGGCGTTTTTCCCGATTCTGCTGAAAAAGTTCTTTTTCGACGACATCAAATTGATAAGCGCCGCCATCATCAAAACGGCGATAGCGTAAAACAAAAGTCTGTAAAGAATTCCTTCCCACCAAACAAGGTGAACTGTTTCATAATTATTCCGAACATTGCGGAAAGAGTAGGGCAAATAGACGGATGGAATCACGCCTAAAAGCAAAATACCGACTGCAAAAAGCTTTGGGATCTTTCGAATCCTGGCCACTGTTTCAGCAGTGCAATAATAACCGAGAAGAAAGAAAAAGAGAAGAGAGAAAATTGCGCCTCGTCCGATGTGATAGCCTGCGTTAGAATTGAGGCTGACTAACACGCCCAGTATAATGGTAAGCGGGAGTGCAAACCGAAAGCGAAGTAAATCCTTGAGAAATACCTTCCACGCAAAAACACAAAGAAGGTAATAAAAAGGACTGGTTGGCAGCAAAAAAGACGGGTTAAAAATATCGGTATTATACTGCGCCACTCCCAACGCTATCATAAGCAGCGCCATAAGTATGTAAACGCCCTGTAATACTACATACGGAATCAAAACATTTTTCACTGCGGTATTCCTGCTCTTTTCCACATTTTTTGAAAAATACCCGGTGATAAAAGAAAAAAGCGGCATATGGAAAAGGTAAATATACTGCATAATATACCGAAGTATCGAATCCTGTGTTGTCACATAAGGGGCTAACGTATGACCAAATGCAACAAGGAAAAGCATCAACGCTTTAAGATTATCAAAAAGATAATCACGTTCCCTTACTTCCATTTATATTCTCCTTCATAATTGATTGCTTTTTTCGCTGGTTGCGTAAACAGCCGTAAGCTTCTTCGCAATCCATTTCGGCCAGAATTTTGAGAACATTTCAAAATCCTCTTTCGTGCGCACATGATCCCGCAAAACAGCCGAGGTCTCGGAATCTGCATGAACTCTATGCATCATCAAAGGCTTTTTACAATACAAAAACGCACCCTTTAACCGGGAAATTTTCTCCCACGCCTGCCAATCCACGTTGCTGCGATAGCCATGTTCAAACACCGCTTTTGGAAGATTTTTCCGTACAAAGCTTACAGAAGGGCAACAGATCGGACAGCCGAGCGACAACGATCTGCGACGGATAAAGCGGCTGTTCTTAAAACAACGAAACCGCATTGGCCAAAGCAATATCCGCTTAATGCGAAGCAATTTATTCTTCGCTACAGGCGTCCCATCACGCAGCTCATAATAATCAGTAAAAAAAATCAGCGGCTTTTGGGCAGATTCAAACGCCTTCATTGCCGTTTCCAAGTATTCAGGCAAATAAACGTCATCCTGATGCGCCAATGTGAGATACGGGGTTTTCACCTGACTATAGGCAAAATTCCAGTCATACGCAATACTCGCTTCACCTGTATTAACATAAACAGGGATCCCATATTTCTCTGCCGTCGCTTTAATTTTATCGTTTGGTGTTGAGGTCGAAATCAAAATTTGGCTTTTTGCCGTTTGATTTAATAACGATTCTATACACGCCTCAAGATATTCGCTTTCCTTATATGCACATACCGCAAAGGTGTGCAGATTTGTATAATCCATTCGGGACCTCCTAGTGGATACTCTTATAAGCGTCACAAACGGTTTGTGTATCTCCAACCATCTTCAAGTTTCCATGGTCAAGCCAAGCTACATGTTTGCACAGCCGCTCAATTTGTTCAATTGAGTGAGAAACAATAATAACCGTTGTTCCACCGGACATCATTTCGCGAATTCTTTCCTCGCATTTCTGCTGAAAAAGAAAATCGCCGACCGCCAGAATCTCGTCTACAATTAAAATATCCGGGTGTGTAATGGTTGCAATTGCAAAACCAAGACGCGCTACCATACCGGATGAAAAATTCTTAACCGCCACGTCAACAAAGTCGTGCAACTCCGCAAAATCAATGATTTCATCGAACTTTTCGTTCATCATCTCCCGGGAATAGCCAAGAACCGAGCCGTTGAGAAAAACATTTTCGCGCGCGGTTAAATCCATATCAAAGCCGGCGCCGAGTTCAATCATCGGAGAAATACTTCCCACCGTCCGAACCGTTCCCTCAGAAGGCTTTAAAATTCCCGAAATAATTTTAAGGATCGTACTTTTACCCGAACCATTAAGCCCGACAATTCCAAAAACATCGCCCTGCTCGATATCGAAACTGACATTTTTCAGCGCAAAAAACTCCTGAAAATGGAGCTGCCTTTTCATGAGCTTGATAAAATATTCTTTTAAACTGTCCAGCTTTTCTTTGGACATATTGAATCTCATGGTTACATTACGGACTTCTACCGCATTTGCCACAGCGTTTTCCTCCTAAACATAGAGAATAAAGCGATCCTGAGCTTTTTTAAACACAAACAAACCCACGGCCAGAAAAGCGGCGGCGGTGACGGCGCATATCAAATGTGTAAACAAGGTAGGAACCGTCCCTTCCATGACCACCTGACGGAAAAAATTAATATAATGATAAAGTGGATTGCATTTAACTACCACGACAATCCAGGACGGCATGTTTTCCAATACCTCCATCGGATAAATAATCGGCGTCAAATACATCCATGCCGTTGTGAATACACTGTAAAGATGTCCGATATCCCGAAAAAAGACATTTCCCGCTGCCAATATCAAACCAAACCCAACAGAAAAAACCAGTGCATAAATCATCGGAATCGGAAACAGCACCAAAGTCCAGTGGAGCGGCATCTGCATAAGCAGAATCATAATAATAACGGCGATCAATGTAAAAAGCATATTGACAAAAGCAAACATACATTTTTCCAAGGGGAAAATATACTTTGGAATATATACTTTTTTTGATCAGCGGAGCGGCATTGATAATCGATACCATCGAGCCGTTTGTAGCCTCGACCACAAAATTGTATAAAAGCGCTCCGGTTAAATAGTAAATCGGGAAATACGGAATATCAAATTTAAAGATATTACTGAAAACCGCCGAGATTACTAACATCATGAGAAACGGATTCAGAATACTCCAAGCCAATCCCAAAAAGGAACGGCGATATTTCACTTTTAAATCCCTTGAAATTAAATTTTTCAAAAGAAAACGATACTTTTTAAAAACCTGAAATTGTGCTTTCACAGCAAATCTCCTATTTACGGGCGTTTATATATTCTTTTAAAGACGGATGTTTCTTATCTTTATCCGACAGCAGAATTTCCATGTCCTCTTTAATCGGCCATTCAATTCCGATATCGGGATCATTCCACATCAAGCCTGCTTCGCTGGAGGGATCATAGAAATTGGTACATTTATATACAAACTCCGCTTCATCAGACAGCACTACGAAGCCGTGTGCAAAGCCTTCCGGAATATAAAACTGACGTTTATTTTCATCGCTGAGTAAAACGCCGAACCATTTACCGAATGTTTCGCTGCCCTCGCGCAGATCAACGGCCACATCATAGACCTCGCCCTTTGTCACGCGGACAAGTTTCCCCTGGGAGTTTCTTGTTTGAAAATGCAGCCCCCGAAGAACGCCTTTTTTGGACTTGGACTGATTGTCCTGTACAAAAATCATGTCTAAGCCCGCATCTTTGAACTCATTAAAATTGTAGGTCTCCATAAAATAACCGCGGGCGTCGCCAAAAACAGTCGGTTCAATGATATAAAGCCCTTTGATTTCCGTTGAAATAAAATTGAATTTCCCCAATTTTAACATCTCCCATTTTTTAAATATTATAGCATTATGATTTATTGTTATCAAACATTATACCAACTCAGCAAGAAAAACGAGTAATCATCAAAGAATAACACATATAAATTGATACTGCTGCAGGAACTGCTAATGCAAACGTGTTACAAAACTCGGCGCTAAGTAAACATTTAATTTTTGATGTCCGAATTAATAAGGCTAACGGAAACATAAGTGGTATAAAATATCGACCCTGTACCCCAAAAATCTGACTTTCACCAACCGGTGTGTACGATAGATATAATGCACCCCAAATCATACACACTATAATAGAAATTAAGATTAATAAAATAATTTTTTGCTTTTTTAATAAGCCATTCCTATTAACCGTGCTTTCTGTATCGGTAAACATCGAAAATAAAATAATTGCAACTGATGCAAATACACAGTTGTAATTTTCGGATGCGCTTCCGTAATACGCTAAATCATTTAAGCTATTACAGCCAATAAACTTTTCGCCAAATGATCCAAAAATATTCTCTGTAAAGTTTACTATAAAAGTAAATGGATGGGTTAAGATGCTAGCAAGCTGTCTGCTGACGCTTGTATCACCGCCTCGTGGGTCACCGCCACGCGTCCCTGTTAACATTGGCAATACAAAGGTACTCATGACCAATAAGAACAATAAAACTATTCCGCTTTTAAAAATCCGCATTTGTTTAAGTGAAACGAATTTTTGTTTTGGTAAAAGTAGCGCTAACAAAATTAACGGAATATATACCGCTTTTGGAAAACTGCCTAATAGCATACATATTGTATAGATTATCGCATTCTTCATGGAAAACATCTTCTCGGGCTGGAGAAGTTCCGAAACAATAACGGAAAATCCTAAAACAAGACAAGCCGTTACGGTTGGATCATACGAATAGTTACTTGCCAAAAACAATGGCGTTGGCATTAATCCGATCGCGGTCAACACCCGTTTCCCAATTGGGACAATTCGTATTGCAAAAAACATCACAACACTATAAAAAATCAAGTTTGCAAATTTCCCAAAAAGAAATGATGTTCCAAATGAAAAACCTAAAATACGAGCAAGTCGATAAACTAAACTTTGAAAATAGTACCCGGTATTACTATAATCGATAAATATACTTTTGGCTTCCCTAAGCGCTATATTTTCGCGACTGTCCATCGAATCAATATAAGAAGCAATATTTTCCGTTTCCTCCAGCGACGAAGCCATTGACATGCCGGGAACGTCCAAATTTACAAACTTAAATGCAGCTTCGGTCCATTCTACTTTCGCGCCAAAACTTGAATACCGATAAACCTGTTCAAAATGATATTGTTCATCCCAAGACGTGAGCATTGTGAAAGAGCTTAAAATCATAACACTTCCTATTCCAATCGACAACACCAAAAAACCCACTTCGATTTTTTTGGCTAAGTAGCGGCGAAAAGCAACCAGAAAATAGCCAGCGATAAGCGTCAAGAAAACACAAAAAAACCGAACAAAGCTAAAGACAATATGATTGCTAATTTTTATATAGGTTATTTGAACTCCCGAAGGAACCGATAATTCAATTTCATTCGTATAACAATTAAGATTCATAACCGAAAAATTCAGCCGAGCGCTGCTGTTATTCACAATCATATTTTGGAATTCTTTTTGATAACCATTAACAGTTGTATATGTTACCGTCTCTGTAAAATCATTATCAGACAGATACCCATATTCCAACTTGTTAATATAGCCACCCGGGACTTGAAAAATGACCCTGGCATTATCCGCAATCGACACCAAACTACCGTTTTCTTCCGAATAACCCTCTTTAATAACATCACTTAACAATACATTCATATCGCCATTATGCAACGCACCAGAAAAAATTAAATTATAATTAAATCCCACTATTTCTATAGCAAGAGATAAAAGTAGAGCAACACAAAACGCAATTATGTTTTGCAACAGAAAATATATCGTTTTTGTCTTCATTTTATTTTCCTACCTTTCTCTTTTTATCAACCGCCGTGGTCGGTAATACACCGAGAAGGGTAAAGAAAAAGAAAGCGATTAATAGAAATCCCCAAATGTATGGATATTTTCTTTCTTGATAATAGGTATCTAAAATTGATACCTGTTCTTGTTTTTCTCTGCCATTAACAAGCAAAAACGAAGACTCTTTTGTCTGTCCGGAAAATAAAGTTATGCAGTTTTGGCCGTTACATCCGGAAGATGTAATCTGCACCAGATATTCTTTCCCTTTTGAGTTTTCTTGAGCAGGAAAATCAAAATCAACACAAAGATTATCTGATAAATGTTTGGTTTCTAACTGAAAGTTGGCAAACGCTTCAGATTCTCCTTCTCTAAAAACACGAATATAAATGATACCACCCGAATTTTCTCTTTGATAGGTGCCAAATCGCATCCGTATTCCACAAAGTTTTTCTTTTTCGGCCGTAAAACTTTGTTTTACGGTAATACCGTCTACAATTCCACCAATAGTTGAATTCGCTTGTTTGATTTGTGTTTTTAATGTTTTCTGATACCCCGGTACAAACAGAGACACGATTAACAGCAACAAACACAAAGCAATAATTCCAATAAACGTCACTTTCAAAATTTGAGGTAAGTTATTTTTAATTGCCGCTTTTAGCTGTTTCAAACATATCTCTCCTTTGAAAATATTTAACATGTTCAAATTTTCAAAATATAATCCTCCCGCTCCAGCGAGAAATTGAGATTATAGTAAGGGTCCCCCTGATCAATCAGGTATTGCCATTTCTTCTTAAACAGAGCCTTATCCGCCTGTTGCTTTTGATTTTTGCTTTTTTTCTTTTCAATTCGCTTTTTTGCTCTCTGATGATGATACATTTCAGCAAACGGCGTAAATACATTCAGCTTCCCTTTTTTCCGTAATTTCAGGCAAAAATCCACATCGGCGAATACCGACTTGTATTCTTCGCAAAAACCCGAAACAGAATAAAAATCTTCCTTTGAAACCATCATGCAAGCTGAAGAGACCGCACTGAAGTCCTGCGCATAATTAAGGCGTCCCATATACCCATAATTCTTGCGATCTATGCCGACATGAGAAAAACCTATACTTCCGTGAATTCCCAAAATGATACCTGCATGCTGAACCGTATCGTTGCTGAAGTATAATTTTGCCCCAACCGCACCGACATCAGCTCTTTGCGCATACATCAGCATTTCCTGAATCCAGTCAGACGTAATAACGGTAGTATCACTGTGGAGAAATACAAAATATTCCCCATTGGCTTGAGCTGCGCCATAGTTACAAGCTTGGTTCTGATTAAGATTCGTCTCTGTTTTCAGAACACGCACCTTTAAGTTAGAGGCAAATGTTTCTCTGATCTCCTCGGTATCTTCTCCGCCGTTTACGATGATAACTTCATAATTGATATACGTTGTTTTTCGAAGGATGGAATGAACACAGGCTTTCAGCTGATTGATATGACCCAAATTCGGAACAATAACCGAAACCAAAGGCCGATTTAAAAGCTTGTACGAAATACGAAACGTTGAACCCAATCCCGGAATCGGAGTAACCTCCCCGTCAATTCCCTGCCGTTTTAAATGATCGGCAACAGCCTTTTGACCGGAAGTAATGCAATAAGGCTTTACACTGATGTCACTTGCCACAGATCCGGCATGGCTTCGCCAAAAATAAAGCACTTTTGGAATATGAACAATCTTTTCAGCCTTTTCCGACAAACGAAGAACCAGATCGAAATCCTGACTTCCGTCACACTCATGACGAAATCCACCGACTTTTTCCTGCAGCTTTTTGCTAAAAACAGAGAAATGGCAAATATAATTATTTGCCCTTAAATTATCAATCGCAAAATCAGGTTTACAGTGTACTGTAATCGGATGGTTCAGATCCTTTTCAAAGACCATTTCATCCGTATAGATAAAATCCGCTCCCTGCTCGGTGATTACCTTCATGTTTTCATAAAGCACACCGGGGTGCAAAAGGTCATCGTGATCAAACAGGGCAATATAATCTCCCGTCGCCATTTCAATGCAGCGATTGGTGTTTTCCGATATACCGTAATTCTCTTCTAAAACTTTATAAAGAATACGCGGGTCGTTTTTCTGATACTCTTTTACAATTGCGCCGACATAACCATGCTCTGCGTCGCTGCCATCAGCCAGGCAAAGCTCCCAATTCGGGTAAGTCTGTGCCTGAACCGATTGGATCATCTCATGTAAAAATTTTTCAGGCGTATTGTAAAGAGGAACCAATATACTGAACTTGTATGACGGAGAGAACACCTGCTGCTCCTGACGGGCGCGCTCTTCTTTTGAAAGGGTACACAAACGAGCATAATGCTGTGTCCCCCTTGTATACGCCAGACGGAACATCACCTTTTGATACGTTGCCCTAAATCCTCTGTTTTTCAAACTGGATATTCCCTTTCCGATCAACCTGGTTGCCCGGAAATGATGCATCGCCTTTTTAAACTTATCAAATATATAACGGAAGGGCTTTGTCAACTTCCAAAAAGTAGAGCTCTCCATTGCCTCAACTTTGTTCTGAGCCTGTGTGAGTTCACTTTCAAGCTCATTGTTTATTTTAATGTAATCTTTAACTGTATCATCCGCAATCAGAAGCTGATCCGACAGCTCCTGAATTTCCGATTTTTGTTTGTGCGACTGGATGTAGTGTTTTTCGTATCCGTCAATCAGCGTCTCAAGTTCAACGCCTTTCCGGAAGAGTTCCGTTTGAAACGCATCCCAGGAGAAATCACGGTACAACCCCAAAGGCAGCAGTTTATCCGCCACCTTTTCGGGCAAGGTATATTCCGTGGACTTGCTGTTCAAATCAAACAAATAGGCATTGATTTTCAAATCGCTTTGATAAAGCTGTTTAAAACCGGAGTAAGTACATACCGCCAGGTCATATTCACCGTCTGATAAAGCAGACAAATCTTCCTTTTCTCTATCAAAAACCCGGACAGAATAGCCCGCGTCCTTCAAAGCTTGTATAAATTCCTCAGAAAGCGGTTCGAGAATTAACAATGAATTCCCCAAAAGCACTTTTCCTGAAGACAGTTTTTCAATCCATTCCGGCATCATAAGCGGTATAAACCTCCCTTTTCCCGCGTAAGCCTCAATCCATTTTCTAAACACGCACTTTTACCCGTGTTATAAAACGGCAGAAAGCCGCGGAAAAACACAACATTCTATCGCGGTTTGCCCCCGGCTTTTTACTTTCCGGCGTACATTTTCTCGTAGTATTCCTGATACGCACCGCTGGTAACGTTTTCCATCCAATCCTTATGGTCAAGATACCACTGAATCGTTTTTACAATTCCCACCTCAAATGTGGTTTCCGGATACCAGCCCAAATCATTTTTAATCTTCTCCGGGTCGATCCCATAGCGGCGATCGTGACCCTTACGGTCGGTAACATACTTCATCATGTGTTCGCCGACAGCACTGTCAACATTATTCTTTACATAATCAATAATTGTTTTGACGATAAAGATGTTTGGACGTTCGTTATGTCCGCCGACGTTATAAACCTCGCCCAGTTTCCCTTCGCGTACAACCATGTCAATGGCCTTGCAGTGATCCTCAACATATAACCAGTCGCGAATCTGCATTCCATCACCGTAGATCGGCAGATCCTTATGTTGAAGGGTATTGTTAATCATCAGCGGAATGAGTTTCTCGGGGAACTGGTACGGGCCGTAGTTGTTAGAACAGCGGGTGATGTTCACCGGGAATTTATAGGTATCGCCGTAAGCCTTAACAAAAAGATCGGCAGACGCCTTGGAGGAAGAATACGGGCTGTGCGGATCGAGCGGAGTGGTCTCCATAAAGAAGCCGGTTTCGCCCAGAGAGCCGTAAACTTCATCGGTAGAAACCTGCAGATATTTAACGCCTTCTTTATACCGATCGTCTCCGACCTGCCAAGCATTTTTAGCGATATTTAAAAGATTTACCGTTCCAAGGACATTGGTCTTTACAAAAATTTCCGGATTGCTGATTGAGCGGTCAACATGACTTTCGGCCGCAAAGTTTACCACATAGTCAAAATCATACTGATCAAACAGCGCTTTAACTGCATCGTGATCGCAGATGTCCGCCTGAACAAAGGTATAGTTCGGATGATTTTCCACGGATTTTAAATTCTCAAGGTTGCCTGCATAAGTAAGCTTGTCGAGATTTACGATTTTTACATCATCATATTTATTCAGCATATAAAGGATAAAGTTGGAGCCGATAAAGCCGGCGCCTCCGGTTACCAGATATGTTTTCATTTTTTTACTCCTTTTCACTTCTCATAATTTGCAAAGGGCCGGCAATCAGCCCTTCAGATGTTCAATATAACATTTAAGCGCATCCTGCCAGTCCCGCATTTCATCTCCGACGGTATTGCGGAGCATGCGATTATCAAGAGAAGAATAAGCCGGACGTTTTGCCGGGGTTGGATACTCCTCGGTTGTGCAAGGGGTAATAGTCGCCGGAATACCGGCGTATTCAACAATTTTAGAGGCAAAATCATACCAGCTGCATTCACCGGTTCCGGTGCAGTGATAAATACCATACTGCTCGGTAACCGCCAGCTTCAAAAGATGATGTGCCAGATCAGCTGCATTGGTCGGATTGCCGCGCTGATCGTTAACAACCTTGGCGCCGCCCTTTTCTCTGGCAAGTTTCAACATGGTTTTTACAAAATTATTACCGACATAGCCATAGAGCCAGGACGTTCTGACAATAAAGTAACGGGAACAGAAATCACGGACATATTCCTCGCCGAGATATTTTGTTTTGCCGTACACGCTTTGGGGATTACAAATATCCCATTCGGTGTAAGGTACGGAACCATCGCCGGCAAAAACATAGTCAGTTGATACATGAATCAGCTTTGCACCAAACCGCTCAGCCGCCATGGCAAGATTGCGTGCGCCAAGTGCGTTAACGCGAAATGCAGTATCGGAGTCGGTTTCACAGCCATTCACATTGGTATAAGCAGCACAGTTGATGATCAGATCCAGATCAAGCTCCTCCACCAGGTCGACGATCGCATTATAATCGGTGATGTCCATCTCCTGTACATCAACACAAACAACCTGTGCGCCGCGAAGCTCTTCCGGAATCGGGCCAAGTTCAGTATAACCGTCCCGTAAATTTTTAGCAAGTTCGTTTCCAAGCTGCCCGTTGCAGCCGGTAATCAGAATGTTCATCTGTTCCTCCGTTATTTCACCTTGACAGTATCAGCGATCTGATACAGATACTGACCGTATTCTGTCGTTTTAAGGTGGTCAGCCTGTTTTAAAAGCTGTTCTTTATCAATAAATCTATTTCGATACGCAATTTCTTCAAGGCAAGCCACATACAGACCCTGTCTGGTCTGAACTGCCTCGATGAAGTTTGCCGCCGCAAGCATTGCTCTGTGGTTTCCCGTATCAAGCCAAGCCATACCTCGACCAAACAGCTCAACCTTCAGCTCGCCCATTTCAAGATAAGCATTATTAACGCTTGTAATCTCAATTTCTCCGCGGGCAGACGGCTTTACATTTTTAGCAATTTCAACAACTCGATTGTCGTAAAAATACAATCCGGGCACTGCATAGTTTGATTTTGGCACCTTAGGTTTCTCTTCAATCGAGAGAACGTTCCAGTTTTCATCAAAGTCAACGACACCGAAATCAGTCGGATTGCTGACATGGTAACCGAAAATGGTCGCTCCGGTTTTACGGGAAGCCGCCGCTTTCAACCGCTCCGAAAAACCGTAACCGTAGAAAATGTTATCGCCCAAAACGAGACAGACGTTGTCATCCCCGATAAATTCTTCGCCCAGAATAAAAGCATCTGCCAGGCCGCGCGGTGCGGTCTGCACTTTATAGGTAAGCTTCATGCCAAGCTGACTGCCGTCTCCCAAAAGCTCTTTAAATACCGGCACGTCACGCGGGGTGGAAATAATCAGCACTTCTTTGATCTGCGCAAGCATCAGAGTGGAGAGCGGATAATAGATCATCGGCTTATCATAAACGGTGAGAATCTGTTTTGAACAGGCAATTGTGGATGGATAGAGTCTGGTTCCCGCTCCACCGGCCAAAATAATTCCTTTCATCGAATCATTCCTTTCGTTAAAATGCAATACGTTTTGCAATATACTCTTTCAGTTCGGAAACCGGAATGCGCTCCTGCTCCATTGTATCACGATCGCGAACGGTAACGCATCCGTCAGTCTCGGTCTCAAAATCAACCGTGACACAAAACGGCGTTCCGATTTCATCCTGCCTGCGATACCGTTTGCCGATCGAACCGGATTCATCATAATCAACGGTATACTCCTTTGCGAGCTCTCCGTAAATTTTTCCGGCCTGTTCCGAAAGCTTTTTAGAGAGCGGCAGAACACACGCTTTAAAAGGTGCGAGAGCCGGGTGGAGACGAAGAACGGTTCTGACATCATTCTTTGCCTCGTCTACAACTTCCTCATCATATGCATCGCACAAAAATGCGAGGGCCACACGGTCGGCGCCGAGGGACGGCTCGATAACATAAGGCACATATCGTTCGTTTGTTTCGGGATCGAAATAATCGAGTGCCTTTCCGCTGTGATTGATATGTTGAGTCAAGTCAAAATCCGTACGGTCTGCAATTCCCCAAAGCTCGCCCCAGCCAAACGGGAAGACGAACTCAATATCGGTTGTAGCATTGGAATAATGGGAAAGCTCCTCCTGCTCATGATCGCGCAGACGGATGTTCTCCTCTTTCATTCCGAGAGAAAGCAGCCAATTTTTACAAGCATCTTTCCAGAATTTAAACCATTCCAAATCAGTACCCGGCTTACAGAAAAATTCAAGCTCCATTTGCTCAAACTCACGGGTACGGAACGTAAAGTTTCCGGGTGTAATCTCATTGCGGAAAGATTTACCGATCTGTCCGACACCAAACGGGATTTTTTTACGAGTGGTCCGCTGTACATTCGCAAAGTTAACAAAAATACCCTGCGCTGTTTCCGGGCGGAGATAAATCTCGTTTTTTGCATCCTCGGTAACGCCCTGAAATGTTTTAAACATCAGATTGAATTTACGAATATCGGTAAAATTCTTGCTGCCGCAATTCGGGCAGGTGATCCCTTTTTCTTTAATAAAATCGAGCATTTGCTGATCGGACCAACCATTCGGCGCAATACCCGTCTGCTCTTCAATTAAATGATCAGCGCGATGGCGGGTTTTACAGTCTTTACAATCCATGAGCGGATCAGAAAAGCCGCCGACATGGCCGGACGCAACCCAAACCTGCGGATTCATCAGCAAAGCGGAATCCAGTCCGACATTATAAGGGGATTCCTGAATGAATTTTTTCCACCAGGCGCGTTTAACGTTGTTTTTAAACTCAACGCCGAGCGGACCGTAATCCCAGGTATTTGAAAGGCCGCCGTAAATCTCGCTTCCGGCATAAACAAATCCCCTGTTTTTACAGAGCGCAACAATTTTTTCCATCGTTTTTTCAGTGTTTTTCAGCATACTTGACCTCCATAATATCCGTGCCACCCATACCGGCTGCACAAGAAACACGAACCTATTTTTGGACCTTTTCACCGGGGAAATTTCCCCTTGTTACCCAACACGGAAAACGCAGCAAAGAAGCCCTGTTCCCGGCATTTGTACCTCAGCCCGCCTCAAACAGATATCCAGCCCGTTTCCCCATAGTGTTATAACTATATTAGTTTAAAGCATTCTGCACTTTTCGTCAATATTTTTTGGCCTCATCGCCTTAAAACAAGGTAAAAATCAGTATTTTTTTCAGAATTAATATGTTTTTAAAATTAAAACTGTATACTATGTCTGTTTTGCTAAAACAATGCGATTTAAAAAATCACTTAAATTTTGCAATTTTTTATTTTTAAACTTGCAAAAAATCAATATTTTCTATTGTTTTTATAAAAAGAATGGGTTATAATGAGTCTAACGACTCTGGAGACGGCGTTTTAAGCCGTGAGCATCCAGTTTTGCTCAAAATTACAAGGAGGTAATCACCATGTCCTACGTACAAGACGTATTAAACGACTTAATCGCAAGAAATCCCGGTCAGCCGGAATTTCATCAGGCCGCTACTGAGGTTTTAAATTCCATTGCCCCGGTAGTTGAGAAAAACCCGAAATATCAGGAAGTTGCTTTGCTTGAGCGCCTGGTAGAACCGGAAAGAATCATCATGTTCCGTGTTCCGTGGACAGATGACAACGGTAAGGTACAGGTCAATAAAGGTTATCGTGTTCAGTTTAACAGTGCCATCGGTCCTTACAAGGGCGGCCTGCGTTTCCATCCTTCCGTCAACCTGGGCATCATTAAATTTCTCGGCTTTGAACAGATTTTTAAAAACTCTCTGACCGGCTTGCCGATCGGCGGCGGCAAAGGCGGTTCCGACTTTGATCCGAAAGGCAAATCCGACCGCGAAGTAATGGCGTTCTGCCAGAGCTTTATGACCGAGCTTTCCCGCCATATCGGCGCAGATACCGATGTACCGGCCGGCGATATCGGTGTAGGTGCTCGTGAAATCGGTTTTATGTTTGGCCAGTACAAGCGTTTGAAAAATCTTTACGAAGGCGTTCTTACCGGTAAAGGTCTCACCTATGGCGGTTCCTTAATTCGTACCGAGGCCACCGGCTACGGCTTGATCTATCTGACCGAAGAAATGCTTAAAGATCATGGAATTGAAATCTCCGGCAAAACCGCTGTTGTTTCCGGTTCTGGCAATGTTGCAACCTATGCGGTTCAGAAACTTCAGCAGCTCGGTGCAAAAGTTGTTGCAATGAGCGATTCCAACGGCTTCATTTACGATGAAGAAGGGATTGATCTTGCTGCAATCAAAGAGATTAAGGAAGTAAAACGCGGTCGCGTAAAAGATTATCTTGCTTATTGTCCGAATGCAAAATACACGGAGGGCAAAGGCATCTGGAACATCAAATGTGACCTGGCTTTCCCCTGCGCTACTCAGAACGAACTCAACGAGGACGACGCCAAGGCTTTGGTGAAAAACGGTGTTATCGCTGTAGCTGAAGGTGCTAATATGCCTTCCACCATCGAAGCAACAAACGTCTTCTTGAACAGTAAGGTTCTCTTTGCTCCTGGCAAAGCTGCAAACGCCGGCGGTGTTGCAACCTCCGCGCTTGAAATGAGTCAGAACAGCCTCCGCCTGAGCTGGACTGCCGAAGAAGTTGACGCACGTCTTAAAGATATTATGGTCAATATCTATCGCAACATGTCCGCTGCTGCAAAAGAGTATGACGCTGAAGACAACTTCGTTGTCGGTGCAAATATTGCCGGCTTTAAGAAAGTTGCCGACACCATGCTTGCACACGGTATTGTCTAAACGATTCTTTTTTTAAAAAACGATTCCGAGTTTTCGGGGTCGTTTTTTTATTGCTTATCTAGCTGATTTGCACAAGCATATCAAAACTTTGAGATCATTGTAATAGATGGCGGATCGACAGATAACACCGAAGAAATCATACAGAGCCTTGATGATAAACGACTCCGATATCATAAACATTTGGAAAACGAACACCTTCCCTACGCTCTAAATGTCGGCATTTCGCCGGCAAACGGAGATTTAATTGCACGCTTAGACAGTGATGACATCTGGTTTCCGGAAAAGCTGGAAAAGCAGGTGCTTTATTTGGTTGAACATCCTGATTGCGGCGCCTGTTTTACTTATGCGGAATACTCTTATAAAATGCCTCGGGACATCGATATTTACACGGTTGACAACCGCAGCCGCGCCGAATGGCTGTATCACTTTTTCCATTACGGAAACTGCCTTTGCCATTCTTCGGTTGTCTATCGAAAAAGTTTAATTGGTTCCGGATACCGTATTACTCTATGCCAGCTACAGGATTTTGAACTTTGGATTCGAATTGCTAAACAGGCAGAAATACATGTTTTCCCACAACAGCTTGTTTGTTGCGAATGGGGGCACGAAGAAAACCTAAGCGGAGACTCGGACAAAAAAATCAGCGGCTTTCCTTTGAACTTTCTTATATACGCGCCCACTTTTTTGACGATATAGACGACGGGCTTTTTAACGAAGCTTTTAAAAATGACTTTATCTGTCCCGGCGCATCAACCGCCGAAGAACTAATGTGTGAAAAAGCTTTACTACTGCTAAATCGACCGGAAAATGATTTGCAGCCTCACAAATTTATTGGCGCCACGCGCTTAATCGAACTGCTTGAAAGTCAAAGCACACGTAAAATACTAGCAGAAAAATACCAAATTAAACTAAAAGACTTTTATCAAATGATGCAAGAACCCTTTTACGGACTCCCTCTTTCTTTGTTAACGCAATATGAGACTTACCGAAACTCTCACGCTTTCACAAACGAGCAGGTTGTTAAAGAGCAAAATGCGCTGTTAGAACAGCTTCACAAAAAGGAGGAGGAACTCCGACAACTCCGCTCCTCCCGATGTTGGAAACTCACAAAACCTTTTCGTGTTGTACTGGATCATCTGCGCGCCAAAATGTGATGCGGCAATTTTTCTCAAAATGGTTACCCAATTTTCAATAAAACTCTTGACAAAACGAACTTGATCCGATATACTATTTAAGTACCTTTCGGGTGCTTAAATTACGAGGTGTGGCTCAGTTTGGTAGAGCGCTGCGTTCGGGACGCAGAGGCCGCAAGTTCAAGTCTTGTCACCTCGACCATATCGAGTATTCATAAGGGATTTGACTTATGAATACTCGATTTTTCTTTGAAATCAACATTCTTCTTATGTATGAGCAGGCATTGTGCCTGCTCTCTTTCGTTATGCGGATATTGTGGGGATATACTCCACCGCAACACCCTTTCGGGTGTCAGCTTTGTAATTCCTACGAAAATAGTTATCGGGCAGTTCAATATAGCCCACAAACCGATAGTAAATCACGATCCTCTGCGTCCGGCTTTTGCCTACACCCTCCGTTTCGTAAACATCGATGTGGTCGATCAGTTCACGAAGCAGCGGAGCGGTCAGTCTGTCCATTTCCATAAATCTGCGGATTGCGTGGATGAAATTGTCCCGTTCCTGCTGTCGGCTTCCCATATCAGCAAGCTTTTTGCGAAGATCGGTCATTTTGGTTTTCAGTTCCAACCGCTCCATCTCATATTTGTGAGATAACTGCATAAACCATTCATCGGACACTTTGCCGGTAGCATTGTCCTCGTAAAGCTTTTCATACAGTTTGGACACCGTGTCGTTTCGTACAACCGCCTTCTGCAAATCTGCCTCCGCCTGTTTCTGTTCTTTCAGCAGTTCCTTGTTCGTTTTCTGAGCAAGAAGATCAGCAAAGGCATCCTCGTCAGTTCGCAGAAAGTCCGCCATACGGCGAAGTTCAAGCATTACAACCTGTTCCACGGAATCCGCACGAACATAATGTCGACTCTTACAAGTTCCACGGTAATCGACTGTATTGTTCGCACATACGAAAAAGTGAATATCCTTGTTAATGGTATTCGTATGATGCCGCATTTTGCTGTGGCAGTCTCCGCAGTAAATCAGATCACTGAAAATGCTTTTGGGCGCATTATGGGGCTTCGGCGCACGGCGTTTTGTTTTTGCGGTAAGTCGTTGTACCTGCTCGAAGGTTGCCCGGTCGATAATCGGCTCGTGAACGTCTTTGAAGATTACCCAATTATCCTTTGGGTTTTCAAGACGGGTTTTGTTTTTGAAATTCTTGGAGTAAGTCTTGAAATTGATGATGTCACCGCAGTATTCCTGCTGAGCAAGAATTTTCTGTATGGTGGTTTTACACCATCGGTAAGGATTGGGCTGTGTCTTTTTACCGCCTCTGCCGAGACCTTTGTTTTGCCAATATGCCATCGGATTCAGGATCTTTTCTTCCTGCAAGGTGCGGGCAATGGTTTCATTGCCGTTCCCTTCAACGCACATTTTGAAGATGCGCTTTACGATTGCCGCCGGTTCGGGATCTATAATCCATTTTTTCTTGTTCTCCGGGGATTTCATATACCCGTAAGGCGGTTGAGAAAGGGGTTCACCGGCATTGCCACGCAGACGGTGGGAAGAACGCACCTTCTTTGAAATATCCCTTGCGTACATTTCGTTCAGAATATTCTTGAACGGTGCAATCTCGCTCTCGCCTTCGTCACTGTCGATACCGTCGTTTACGGCAATGAAGCGTACATTGTGATCTGGAAAATAACTGTCCGTGTAGTTGCCGACGGAAACGTAATCACGACCGAGACGGGATAAGTCTTTTACCATAACGGTAGTAACGTATCCCATCTCGATATCCTCAATCATCTGCTGAAATGAGGGACGGTTGAAATTCGTTCCCGTATAACCGTCATCCACATAAAAGCGTGTATTTGTAAGTCCTAATTCCTTTGCTTTCTGAGAGAGTAATTTTTTCTGATTTGCAATGGAGTTACTCTCACTTTCGGTACCGTCGTCACGGGATAAACGGTTGTATAGCGCAGTGATACCGATTTCTTCTGTTTTAAGTTTTCTTTTCTTCGACTGCATTTAGTCCTCCTTTCCGGCAGCCGAATACACATATTCCTCTGCCATTCTATCATCCGATGGCTGATCCATCAAATCTATCATTTCATTGGTGATTGCTTCCTCAAAACGGGAGCGAATTGAGTTTTCCGAATCGGGATTTTCAAAACGGGCAGACACAATATACGTTACTCCGTTGAGCTTGTATTCCCGTTCACCGGGAAGCAATCCGCAAACCCATCCTGTTAATCTTTTCATATTCTTGACCTCCTTATCTCGAATCTCGATCACGCTGACGGATGAGATACTTGCGGTAATAGTCGCAGGCTTTAATAATGAAATCTTCCGTCCTTTGGGCATTCATCCCTCGTGGGAGGACATCACGCAGACGGTCAGCGGAAACTTTCACAGTTTCCCGCTGATTGGCTTTTTCCTCATTCATAATGCAATGGATAACGGAACGGTCGAGCAGTCCTTCCCGGTCTGCCTTGTGAAGCCGCCACGCCTGCGAGTAGGACGGCGTGCAGTCGTTCACTTCACAGATTTCTAAAACGTCATACTGACATTGCTCCGGCAGGAACGAAAGCTCTACGCCGACGGAGAGAGCGATCTTTCCTTCGTCCATCATTGTGAGCAGTTCGGGAATGAGATAGGTCAGACGGATATAACGTTGTACCTGCGCTCGGCTCTCACCACTGTCAGCACCGAGAAGTTCATCGCTTCTTAACTTCGTCTCAAGTTGAGACGAAGTGCCCTGATGCTTGATTGCATCGTATTTCATCTTGTACGCAAACGCCTTTTCGCTCGGCAGGATATGCTCACGGTGCAGATTGCTGTCCACCACCGCAATGGCAGCGGCATCCCGGTCGAGGGCATAAATAAAGGCAGGTACTGTTTCCAGCCCTGCCTTCATAGCGGCGTGCAAGCGGCGGTGCCCGCTTACGACCTCATATTCATCTGTGGTGTTTTCCATCGGTCTTACGATCAGCGGCGAAAGAATACCCTGCGTCTGTATGCTTTCGATCAGCGTATTCATTTCCTCATTGTCGAGTACCTTGTAGGGGTGTCCCTCAAAGGGGTGTAATTTCGATACCGGAATAGCTACCGGCGTTTTCATCGTGTTGTTATTCATCGTTCGTAATTCCTTTCTTTTCTCTTGGTTGTAATATTGGTTTCTTCATAGGTGATTTGCTGCGGAACATCACGCCCGGCGGTACGGCGTTCATTTGCAGAGACTCTGTCCAGCGTGTCCTGAATATGCACCGAGCGTTCCTCTATTGCCCGGTTGCACTTCAAATCTTTGCGTATTGCTGTAATCTCTTCGGTCAGCGTGGATTTTTCACGTCGAAGGGATACCTTTTCTTCGGGAGTAGCTCTACGAATCTTGTTTTGCAGCTTTGTACGCTGTGCCGTCAGTTCACCGAGCCGATCTTCTAATACGGAGCGGTCTTTATACAGATCATCCAGCGTATATATCCTGCGATGGTACATATAGTCCACCTGCGCCGTAAACTCATCGAGCTTTCGTAAATCTTCCCGCAGATACGGGCTTACCGGCTTGTAACTCTGATTTTTCGGAAAAATACCGAGTTCAAAGCAGTAATACACATATAGCTTGTAGATATGGCTCGTTCTCTTGAACGGCGTATAATAATGGCGGTATTCGTAGGGCATATACGGTGAAAATTCCACTTTTGCCCTGCGGCTTCCGTAGGGAGCGCTCCGCCCCATATTCTTGCGCAGATACTCCGGCGTCCACCGCTCCTCCAAAGTGTCGAGGCGGGTAAAGTGTTCATACTGCGGCAGGCGTATCTTCCAGTGTGCTCCGCTGAAATCTGTGATATAGCCGAGCCGCTGTAAATACTTTTCTGCGTTCTGCACGGTTGTACTCTCCGAAAAGGCGACGGTAACGTCTTTGCGGTACACGTTGTATCGGGTGGGCTTTCCGCTTTTCTCATCCAGCCACACCGGTCGTGACGGTGCCTTATGCGGATGGGTAATGACGGAAAGCTCATATTCCCGGCAGAGTCGGTCGGACGTATCCCGCAGATGCTGCTGTTCTTTCTTGGAATAGTTGTATTTGCCGCCGTCTTTGAACGATACGGAGTTAAAGGCGAAATGATTGTGGATATGATCTTTGTCAAGGTGTGTCGTGACCACCACCTGAAATCGATCTCCCCACATTTCATTTGCTAATTTCATACCGATCTCGTGGGCAATGTCCGGCGAAACTTCACCCACCTTAAAGCTCTGATACCCGTGCCACGCAATATACTTATCGTTTTTGCCGTATTGCTTTTTGGTCAGGATCATCTGCTGCAGGGCGATCTCTTTCCGGCAGTTGATAGCGTCCACATACTGATCGGTAGTCTTATCCGGGCGGCGGACGTATTCAAAGACATTGAAGAAATCCTCTGTTCCTTTCGGCACGGTCTTTTCCGGGTTTTCAACATAGTCTATGAGATCCCCTAACCGTCCCTTGATATGCCAAAGTGAAGTGGTAGCCATAATCACACCGCCTCCTGTAAACGCAAAATGAGCTGCGCCAGTTTTTCCTGCTTTTCCGGCGACAGCTCATCAAAAACGGTATAGAGTTCATTGAGAAGATTCCAGAATTCATCCGGTGGTTTCTCCTTCGGCGGGTGCTTCTTACAACACCCGACAACATATTCCGCAACGGAAACACCGCTGCGCTTTGCGGCTTTCATAATTTCAGCTTTATCGCCCGGACGGATGCGCATTTCGAGTCGGGCGGTCTTGTTATTCTTCAATATACATTCCTCCAATCTTAATAGGGGTATTCAGGGGCGAAGCCCTTGGAATAGTCCACACCCGGCAGTGGTGTGGATTCAAGTGGATTTTGTACGGCAAAATCCGATGCTCGTTATACCTGTGGACGTGTGTCCGCAGGCATAAACAGACAGTTTTCAGACAGACATAGCAGGATGCTTCTTTCTCAGAAACACCCTGCACATCTATCGCTGAGCCACATTGGCTCAGATATTCCGTAATGATTCCGCATTTGAGCCAAGAACAACGGCTTTTGGCTCAGAAGAAGGCAGACAGATCGGAGAGGACGTTTTCGTCGTTCTCCGCCTGCTGTTCCTCTGTGAGTTCCGTGTCCACCGTCGTATATTCTGCCGGAGCGACAAACGAAACCTCCGACAGCTCCTCCCGAAACACCTGCCGAACATCATCGAGCGTGAAATCCCGGTCGCCGGTTTGGCATTCCATAAATGAAATAACCGCCTCAACAATGAAGCGGTTACGGGATTTGCCTTTCTCGTTATTCAGTTCGGCAATATATTCGGCAGCACGGCGTTCGTTTTCATCGTCCAGACCAAAGCGCACGTTCAGTCGGTAATGATTGCTCATTGTCTCTCATCCGCTTTCAACTGCAGCTCTGCCATATACTCATAACCTTTTGCGGCGGCGCAGATATCGTCCACGAATTTCACACGGTCGGAGTTACATTTGGCAAAGTTCTTCACAAGGCATCCGCCACCACCGGTGATATGCAGCATCATCGTACCTTCATCGTAACCGTGTTCACGCAGTCTGCGGAAGATGTCTTTTACATATTCCGTTGCTGTAGTTTTGATGATTTTGAGATCGGCAGCGGGAATGTCCGCCGTGCCATTCTGCAATACCTCGTCGATAATCACGTCATTGATCTCCCGGCGGGTTTTCTGCATAAACTCCTCACGAATTGCAAGCGTACACTGATAGGTGCCGAACTTTTCAGTATACATCTTACTGCTCATCGGTCTGCCGTTCGTGAGAAACAGCGTGTTCATTGTCCCGTTGCCAATGTCTGCTACAACAGAAAGTCCTTTCATCGTTGTAACGAACTCCGCAACGGCAGCGTATCCCTGCGGATAGATCTTTACGCCGGAGATACGGATATGATATGCCGTGTGCTGATAGGTGAAGCTGACTTCCTCGTTTTTGGAGAGGTAGGCGGCGAACTCAGCTTTCTGCCCGCTCGTCCAAGTGAGTGGAAGCCCGGCAGCGATGATAACGTCTGCCTCCGTCAGTCCCTTGTCTTTCAGTTCCTCCGCAATCGCCACAAGGGTGAGAAGATAATAGTCCTCGTCCTTGATCTTATCCGGCAGAAATTCCTTGTGTCCTTCACCGATGAGATAGTACCTGCCACCATAGACAAGCATATCTTTCGTGAACAGCGGCTCGGCATCGTATCCCATAATGCCGGTCTTGAAGCAGTGGTTAGCGGTTTTGATATTGCCGTAACCGTGATCGATTCCTACGATCAGTTTTTCTTTGAATTGTTTCATTGTAAATACCTTCTTTCTCCCCGTCTTTCCGGGGTGTCGATTCATTTCTTTTCCCGATACGCCTTTTGTCTGCAAGCATTGCTGCAATATTTGGCGTCGGTGCGTTTTGAAACAAAAGAAGCGGAGCAGACAGAGCAGATATGCTCCGAATGATGCTCTCGCTTCTTTTCTTCCATTCTGTTTTTCTTTGCAATATCCCGACAGTCGGACAAATGGCAGTATTTGCGGAAGTGATCGATGGTGTAAAATTCCTTTCCGCATTGCGGGCATATCCGTTTCAATACACGGTAGCCCGTTTTAGTGTCATACCATTTTTTCAGACGGTCTTGGTTGCAGCTTTCACATTCCGCCCAACTGTCATAGTGCGGTCTTTCCGCTGTGTTTTTTGTTTCCATACTTTTTCCTCCTACTTTTTTGTTACGGATATTTTGCTCACACGCAAGGGTTCAATTTGAACACCACCGTTTGATGAGATTATCTTGTAACGGTGTTGCTTTGTTACTGATATTCCGCTTACACGCAAGTGGTCAATTTGACCACTTGCAAATGATACATTTATCTGCAACGATACATTGCATCTGTCCGTTACGAATATTCTGTTTTGTTGCTAAGGGGTAATTTTTACCCCTTACCAGTTGACTGATTATCTGCAACGGGTTTGCACCTGTTCGTTACGGATTTTTCATTCGTATGCTCAAGAGGCCAAAATGTCCTTTTGGCATTAAAGAGATTATCCGTAACGTTTTTTAATGCTTTTTCAGAAGCATACGCATTCCTCCCTTCATTCTGAAAATATAAAAGCTCCCTGACTTTCGAAAAGTGGGAGCAGTTACCGTAAATTGTTTTGCTGCAAGATTTCTTCATAGAGTTCCTTTTCGGCTGGTAATACCGCTTTGCGGAAATAGTTACAATAGATCCCGTATCGGGAAATGAGCTGTACACATTTACATTCCTCGCCGTCGTCCAGCAAAAGACAGTTGCCGTCCACGCAGTTGCAGCACTTACTGCGGGCGAGCTTCCTCATCTTTGCCGACTGTTTTGGATTTAGTTTCAGAATCATACGCATCCCTCCCTTCATTCTGAAAATATACAAACTCCCGACTTTCAAAAAGTGGGAGCATTTATTTTAATAACAAACACCGTACAATTCGGGCAGACCTTCCAAAGGGTAAATTTTACCCTTTGGAACCGGCAATCTCCCAAGTGCTCAATTTGGCACATGGACCATTTTCAAAAACAGAAGTGTCTGTTTCATTTGAAAAATCACGATGGAATTTAGTAAGTGGCACATTCTGCCACTTACCAAATAGGTGTTTTTCTATCATTGATTTTTTCAAGTCCTCAAAATGAGGACTTGGCGTTACTGTAATTTATAAAATATAATCCTGCACTTATATCTGACCAAATCATCCAAGAGGTAATTTTTACCTTTTGGCGAAAGTTCGGCTGTGGTTCGATTTTTAATTGGGTCAATTTGACCCAATACCAATTTGCATAGTCCTAAGTCATCAAACTGATATCTCTGTGAAAAGTGCCGCCTGCAAGGAATATCCGGACAGCAAAAAAGCCGCTCCGATGTCGGAACGGCTGTGCATTACTGCCTTCTACATATAGAATAGTGAAACTTTCATTTCTACGAGAAAAGCGCGTAACAGTATGAAATGAATATGCGTAACAACTCTAACCCGTTAAAAACAGGGGCTTTTTGTGATATAATGGACTTCGCGATAGGAGAAGAAACGAATTCGTTGCTTGGGATGTGGTTACTGTGACTTTTATGGGACACTTCCTATGATAGAATAGATACGGAGGAACGGATATGACGGAAAATCTTTTCAGTTTCAAGGCAGATTACAGGGACGGACGGGTATATGTAGGTGGCAAGGTCTATGCCGCAGGACTGTTCGCCACACATCTTCTGAATCGGTTTTATCTGAATGATACCGCCGCTCGGATCGCTGTTTTCAGCGATGAAGTAAACAATAATATCGTGCTGCAGCTTGAAAACGGATACCTGAATATATCCGAATTTGTCAGCACCGGCAGAAACATATTGGAAGCGATGAAGTCCCTGCCAAAGCTGCACCCGTTTGATACCTTGGATAACTCTTCCATAACCGACTGTATAAAAAATCTTTTCACAGTAGCAAACGGTGAACGTATCTGTGCCTACTTATCCGAAAAAGCAAAGGTCAGTATGCTCCCGCAGGATGAGGTTGCTGTCGGCACAGCATACCGATATGCTGAAAGAACGGATAAAGAAGCAGAAACGATGATAAAAACCGTCATTTCTATTCTTTCGTTCTTCAACAACGTCAGCGCCGACCTTATCTCCGCTCACGATAAGCTGACTGCCTTTGAGAAGCGCATCGACGAAGTCGAGCGGTTTGACGAAAAGCATCTGCTTCCAATCGCTCTTGAAGTGTTCGGGCAGATACCGTTTCCGCTTACAACGGAATATATCTCACTCAAGAAGAATAAGGCAAGCAGCGGAGAAACCGTCGCCCGCCGTCTCACCTTTGACAGATATATCGCTTTCGTGCTGACGGACTTCTTTGAAGGTCTGCACTACGGGCATTATCCGAGACGATGCGGTGTCTGCAAAAAGTATTTCCTTATGCAGTCCGCCCGCCGTCAGCAATATTGTATGGGTATTGCACCTGAACAGATACGGGGGCAGAATGTGACCTGCCGCAGATATGCCGCCTCAATGAAGCGCAAAGAAAAAGCGGAGAACGATCCGATCTCCGCTACCTATACCAATCGCTGTTCTGCCATCCGCACAGAGGTGAAGCGAGGAACTATCCCTTCCGAGATCGGCGAGGCGGCAAAGGCGCTTGCGCTTGAACATAAAAAGACAGCGCTTATGGACGACAATTACGCTAAAAGACAGTACAAAAAAGATATGTCCCGTGAAATACTTTACCGGGATGCGGGACTGAAATAACGATACCGTTCTGTCGGATGGGAGGTGAGTGCCGATGAAGAACGATGACTGGAAACAAGATCTATACCGCTACCGTCTGACACCGGCACCGCCGAAGAAGGACGATTTTCAAAAATATATCGCTCTATACTTTGCCGAACAAAACGAAAAATATCTTTCGTGGTTTCTGCACTATTACGAGCCCATACTGACCACGGAAATAATGAGTAGCGTGCAGGAATACAGTATGCGGGGGCATTTTGTGGATATGAAACAAGCCGCCGTGTACGGGATTCTGAAAGCCCTTGCTAACTATGATATTTCTCTCGGTGTTCCGTTCCTTGTGTATAAGGAATATTACGTCAAAAACGAGATTGACGACTACATCCGCACGATGCGGACGGGCTATACCATGCAGAGCAACGATGAATACAAGCTACTCCGCAAAGTAATGGCACTCTACAGCAAATACGGAAAATCCGATGATGAAACGATAGCACAAATAGCAGCTGAAATTGACAGAAGCACAAAAATCACAAAGGAACTCATTGCCGCAGGACTACGGAATATGTCCTATGTCGATTTCTACCGCAAGTATGCTGACGAGGACAGCGAAACTTCCGCAGAGGATGTAACACGGGATGATACCACCGATCCGTGCAAGATGTTCTTTGACGAATGGCGGGCAAACGCTGCCTTCGACCGCTATGAGAAGTTGGATATCCGGGAACGCTCGATGATAGCAGACCATCTCGGCTTTTGCAGAGAATGTCACGGCGTACTGGAGAACGGCACCGATGAAAACGGCGAGAAGATATTACTATTCCGGCAGAAAAAAGCATATGCCGACCTTTCCTTGCAACACACGCTTTCATCCCCCGATACCGCTTACCGCATCGTTCATAAGGCATACGACAAAATCCTCATTGAGCTTGCCGTTGACGAGTATATCCACATCGTAGAACTGCGGCGCACGAAAAAGACGAAAACCGAGATAGTCTATGAATACTGTGCCGACCACAATAACGACTGGGGTGAAATACATTACACGCTCGGTGAAGACGATTACGATGTCACCCGCTACGTGTACGCCGACAAAAAGGGCGGGTTCTTCTTTGCCGCTGCAGGCGAGTGGATCGTCCGTCAAGCCGCAAAGGAGCAGTTCCCGCAGACGGTGGTCTTACCGATCACAAAAAATATAGCCCATAAACGCAAAAAAGCCCCGTCCGGAGCCAAGAGAAAAATCTTGATTCCGAACGGGGCAAAACAATGGAGTTCTTCTTTAGTCACGTTCAAAGGAAGCTTGTATTACAGAAGCTATTTTGCTTTGAATTCAATCCACTCATTATCAATACACAACAAATTTGGGGTTACATTGCGCATGAATTGAAAAAATCTGAAAAGAAATTATATACCTATTAGTTCCCGAGCAGAATGCCCCGAAGCAGTATTGGTTCTTTGTTATTCATTGTTGGGAAACAAAAACTATATTTCAGCGAGGATTCTGTCAAAGGCCGCTTGAATTTTAGTTTTGTCAGCTGAATCTCCTATTACTCTGAGAGTGTAAAAGACATTATCTTTTACCCAGTAGGCGGTAGGATCATAATAATCGCCGTTGTAGTACCCAGTATTATTTGTTCCATCAGTAATCACAATCAACACGGAAATGCCGGAGCCTGTTGACGTGGTATTCTGTTCATATGTGGCGTATCCGTTGTAGGCACAGCCTGTAATATATGTTCCTGCATTTGATGAAAGTGTTGCTGTCAATGTAATCCGGGCGCTCTCGGTATTATACCCGGAAGTAGCACTTATTTCGGTCACCTTTCTCTCAGCATTTGCAGTATTGGCTGTTACCTCAATGTGTTTTATCGGTGTGCTTGGATCAGCACTTTCCATCCCAATATACCCGGTCTTATTAAGCCAGCTGAGTGCTTCAAGAGGATTATTTACAGAAAAACCGATTGCTTCTTCAAATTCTTTCCACGTGTCGGTTTCAAAATAAACGATTCCCCAACTATGACTTGATAGCATTTTTGCCTCTTTGGTCATGCCGTCATAAGTTTTCCATTCCTGCACAATCTTGTCCTCAAGCATCTGATTGATAGAAGAAAAAGTAGTGCTGGGTATAGTTGCTCCAACTTGATAGGAAGAATCCGTTGTATCAGAATTCATCGCTATTATTTGTACGTCGGCATTAGTCAATTGCGAGTTACTATCGTTCGACCCGGATTCGGTATTCATAGCGCACCCGCCCAAAGAGAATATAAGCATAAAACAAAGTGCCAGCGTAACCGCTGTTTTAACATTGAAAAATGTCTTCTTCATCACACTATTCCTCCTTTTGGATGTGCTTGCAACCATTCGGAATGCCAAATATCAAAGCTGTAATGCAAGCAGCAGCCAAAATTACCAGTAAATCTATTGGGGCAAACACAATTCCGGGTATGCTGTCAAATATAAATCCAGTGCCAAAACTATATAAATGTCGGTTTAGCAGGATCATTTCGCCGATGTACATAAGGAATGTCATCAAAGCAGCGGCAATCGACGGAATCCAAACAGAAACGAATTTGCTCTTCCCCAAAAGGAACGAACCGATAAAAACGCCAACCGTTACGCCTAAAAGCATAAAGAATACTGTCATCAGCGTTGCAGATAAAGGCGAAACCTGAATATTTCCGTCTCTCCAGAATGCCGTAAAACAGGCAAGAATACACAGTCCGAGAAAAGAGAGGGAACAAACGGATTGTAACACCAAAGACTTTAAGCGCTTCTTTTCACCGGTCTTTATCATCTTAGCAAAACCATACAGACAGTTAAGTATGGAAAGAATCAGTACTACGGATATTATATAAAAGTGCATCTTAAAGGCAGGATTATAGTTACCGATGAGAATATCGACCGCTGTTTGCGTTTTATAAGTGGTCGTCAGCGACTCCGGCGGGATATAGCACATAAACATTTGCCAGTCTTCAAGTTTTGAGACAGTTTCCGCAGTTGTTACAACAACCTTCTGCTCAAACAATGTTTCAAGAGCGAAGAAAGTTCCTATTGCCAGGACAGAACCTCCGATAAATGCAAAGCGTTTAAGGAGTTTCATAATCACCGGCATTAGAAGAACAGCTGCAATAACAGCAAGGCAAATCGGGGTATACGGAATGATATATTTCGGATAGTTTTCTTTCATAACCGTGCCGCTTGTGATCATATCGGTAATGACCCGGATGCCCATTGATAAAGGATAATAAGAGGCGATCAAAACGCCAATGCAAGAAAACAGATAATATCTGTTAAACGATTTATTTTTCATATCCAGCTTCCTTTCACCCTGCATTTGTAAGTAAGACATAGAATATAGCACCAATCAGCGCAATAAAAACCGTGAGCGAGAACCACGTCATCTTCTTAAAAGACAGTATGTTTTCTATTCTTGTGCGTATTTTTGCTCCACCGAAAGCAGAAGCAAATACAGTTGTACCTTGCCTACTTTCTAACAATGACAGTGCATATTCCTTTGCCCGGTCTGTTCCCAATTTTGAAAGGACACGCTCATCGCAGGACAATTCAAGATCTGTGAGAAAGCATTTTAGGAAAATCCAGCAAAGTGGATTAAACCAATGCACCGCTGTGATCACAAACGCAACCATTCGCCATAAATTATCAATACTGTGAATATGCGTTTTTTCGTGAAGAATAACAAGGTCGATATCTCTGTCTTTATAGGACATCGGTAAGATAATTTTTGGGTTTACAATTCCATATACAGCAGGAGATATAACCTTTTCCGAAAGATAAATATTGTCTCTAAAATGTGTGGAATCTTTGATTTCCAACATCGTTGTCAGATAAGTAACTACTAACATCAGAAGGACAGACAAAGCTACGATTATCCATATCACTGAGACTACGCTGAATATGTCTTCAAAAATATTGACCTTATAGGTGATCGGAAAGTATGAATTCGCAGCCATTATACTGTTCATATATGAAAATGCAATGTCCTCAGTCGGTTGGTATACAACAATCGTTTTTGTGGTGATTCTGGATAATAACGACATCAGGCTGTAAGGACTGTTCAATCCGAAAGGGACCATCATTCGCAGGAAAGGAATTACCCAAAGAAATACCGCAATCCTTCTCGGGATCCGCTTTATCAGTCTGACGAGCATAATAACCACACCTGTCAAGGCGGCAGTTATGCTCATATTGAATATCCAATAGAAAACTTCCTGCAACATTACTCTCACCTGTTATCTATCAGCTTTCGCAGCTCATCGATTTCTTCTTCGGATAAAGGCTCATCCTCAAGTAAAGCAGAAAACAAAGCCTTGCGAGAACCTCCAAACACTTTCTTGACAAGAGAGGCAGCTTCCACTTTTTGCATTTGGTTTTGAGATACAAGCGGAGTACAAATAAAACCCGGATCTTCCCGTCTGATAAATCCTTTTGCTTCAAGCTTTTTGATTACCGTATAAGTGGTATTTTTATTCCATCCAATCGTTTCGGTGGCAATTAAGCTGATTTCTTTTGCTGAAATCGGGCTTTTCTCCCAAATAATCTCCATCACTTTGGCTTCGCTTTCGAACAGCTTTTCTTTCATAGGAACCCCTCCTTGGACTACTTCCATAGTCTATACTATCACAATAGTCTGCATTTGTCAATAGGTTTACATAAAAAAGAAAAGACGGCAGGGAGCAATCCCTGCCGTCGTGCGTCCGTTATGCGTATATCAGATCATTATTGACGATTTCCGTTGCCGTTTCCCGTACTGCGTTCATTCGTTGCACCCAAAACATTTGGTTTTCTGCCTTGAGCATTTCCGTGATACCTTCCTTTTCGGCAAGTTCTTTTACCAACCGCAAGAACATATCCTGCGCCTGCTCGTTCAGATCGGTAAGGTATTCATTCAGCTTTCCGCTCGTCAGAAGCTCGGCGTAAACCGTTCTGTGGTGTTGCTTCAGATACCGCAAGTGCCGATGTCCCCATATCCCGATGGGGCGTTCTTCCGGCTCATCATCACCGGCAATGAGGTAGTAACCACCGACAAGCTCGTGTTTCAGCCCGGTGCGTTCATCTGTGATGTACTTTTCCATTATGCGTCCTCCTTTACGATCACACGCAGTTTCTTTGTCGGAGCATCAATGATTTTCAGAATCAGATCGTTAATGTCCTCTACCGGCTTGTCCTCGTGGATATACTCATTCCGAGCGGTCATAAGGCACCCGACCAGTAATCTGTGCTCAAAATCGTCCAAGTAAAAGTATTTTCTTTTTTCTTTCATAGTTATCGCCTCCTTGCGCCTATATTGTAGGCGATAACAGGAGATAAATCGAATGTGTGGATTTTGAAGTATTCAAGCGAAATATGTGTATTTGGTGTCGGGAAAATATATTTTTATCAAATCCCTTATGAATACTCGTACCAACCAAAAAGTCCGTAATTGTGGGATTTCCCCATGGTTGCGGACTTTTTCTTTGTATTTATATTCGAAAATGTTCGGTAAACAACAACACGCAACAGAGCTCATAATACAGGCAGGCGAAACCATTATTATGCCGAAAAAATCCCGCACCGTATATTGCCAAAGAAACATTTAAAATACTTTCATCGCTTTTTGCTGCACACAATCGCAACATTTAAAAAACGTCGAAATTTCTACAACAACACAGCGAGAGGAAAGAAAATATCGAGTACTCTGACAAATGCTCCGATCAAGAGGCCAAGCGGCAATCCCCATAAGCTCTTGAGGGCCCCTTTTTTACATAAAACCGATAATCGCAATACTCCTTTTCCATCTCCTCCGTGCCCGGTATCCTCAACCGTTTATCGTGACAACCCCACAGACATTTCAAAATTAACACATCATACCAGTTTACAATCATCCAGAGCAGATAGCCTATTAATAATCCCCGGAGGAGGCTAACTGCTTGATTTACAAAGTGAAGAATTGTTCCTGTCAAAGTCCATCGCTTTTTATTTGAAACATCTTCTGCCGTTTTTTTCATATACATACTAAAAAGGAGAATGCGTATGGAGCCAAACGAACGAATCGCTTCCATAACGGCACTTGCTGTACTGATTGCCTCAAATCTAAGCGATGACGAGCTGGGGTTAGCAGCGGCTATTTTTACTCAGCTTGGGGACACGCTTGCGACAATTGCCGTTCAAAAAGAAATAAATAAAAGCAGAGAGAATTTATCCGCTTTTAAGGTCAACCGGTAGATAATTGTAACATCGGTGCAAATCAAGTATAATGAAACCATAAAAGCAGAAAGGCGGTATCGTTATGATTATCGTAACAACCGATTATATCACAGGGAAAAAGCTTCAGACCTTGGGGTTAGTAAAGGGCGCAACCATTCAGTCAAAAAACATCGGAAGAGATATTACCCAGAGCTTTAAAACCATAGTAGGCGGTGAATTAAAAGCCTACACGCAAATGATGAGCGAGGCAAGAGATCTCGCTACCCAGCGGATGATTGCCGAGGCCGAAAGTGTTGGTGCCGATGCAATTGTCAGCGTTCGATATGCGACCTCAGCTGTCATGCAGGGTGCTGCAGAGGTTATGGCCTACGGGACGGCCGTAAAATATCTGTAAGCTGCGCAAAACTATTATCACAGGAGAAAATACAAAATGCTTCCTTGGTTTAATCCGTTATCCTATCCTTATCCTTCAAAAAGGAACCTTGTCTACGGTTCAAAAGGGATGGTTTGTACTTCGCAGCCCCTGGCGGCGCAAGCCGGGCTGGAAATTCTAAAACGGGGCGGAAATGCTATTGATGCCGCAGTTGCTGCCGCCGCCTGCCTGACTGTGGTAGAACCTACATCAAACGGAATCGGCGGAGATGCTTTTGCGCAGGTCTGGTTCAACGGGAAACTATACGGACTCAACGCAAGCGGTCCCGCTCCCAAATTAGCTGACGCACAGAAAATACGCGAAGCAGGATTTTGCAAATGCCTCAAAACGGCTGGGTTCCGGTTACAGTGCCGGGCATTCCGTCTGCTTGGGCTTCTCTTTCCAAACGATTTGGGCGGCTTTCGCTAAAGGATACGCTGACTCCCGCCATCCAATATGCAGAGGACGGCTACCCCGTTTCCCCCAACGTTTCCTTTCATTGGCAAGAGGAATTAAAACGTTTTGAAAAAGCCCTAACAGAGCCTGACGGTGCAATTTATCAACCATGGTTCAAAACATTTGCACCACAGGGAAGAGCTCCGGTGGCAGGAGAAATTTGGTGCTCTCCGGCTCATGCAAAAACACTCAGTGAATTGGCAGAAACCGAATGTGAATCTTTTTACCGCGGTGCAATTGCAGAAAAAATTGATGCCTTTTCAAAGCGGGGAGGCGGCGCACTTCGCGCAGAAGATCTCTCCGATTTCTCTCCCGAATGGGTCGATCCGATTTCTGTAAATTATCACGGATATGATGTTTGGGAAATTCCTCCGAATGGTCACGGAATTGTCGTTCTAATGGCCCTTAATATTCTTAAACAACTTTCTTTTACAACCAGAGACTGTCCGGACACCATTCACCGACAGATTGAAGCAATGAAACTCGCCTTTTCAGACGGGCTGCACTATGTCGCCGATCCGAGTTGGATGCAGATAAGTACAAAAGAGCTTCTCAGCGAGAAATATGCCGCGAAACGTGTCCGGTTGATCGATGAAACGGCACGGATGCCGCAGCACGGAGATCCTCTCTGCGGCGGAACTGTTTATCTCTGCACGGCCGATCAATACGGAAATATGGTTTCCTATATCCAAAGTAATTACAACGGATTCGGCTCTGGTTTAGTTGTACCGGGTACGGGAATTGCTCTTCACAACCGAGGCGCCAATTTTTCTTTGAATCTCGATTCTCCCAACTGTATCGCGCCGGGAAAACGCCCCTATCACACCATTATTCCGGGATTTCTGACAAAAAACGATATGGCCGTAGGGCCATTTGGTGTTATGGGTGCGTTCATGCAGCCGCAGGGACATATTCAGGCCGTGACAAACCTGATCGACTTTCATATGAATCCCCAGTCGGCTTTAGATGCTCCGCGTTGGCAGTGGACAGGAGGAAACGCCGTTGAAGTCGAATGCGGTTTTCCGGCTTGGATTACCGAAGAACTGTTGAGACGTGGACACGAACTTACCATATCGACGAATACATCCTCGTTTGGGCGCGGACAGATAATACTCCGGCAGGAAAATGGTGCTTATCTGGGGGCAACCGAACCAAGGACAGACGGAATGGTTGCCGTTTGGTGACAAAACGAATTGGCCATCGTGTTAGAGCTTCTGTGCTTGTTTTGTAAACGAAGATCCGGCATTGCCTCCCTTTACCCCTCTGAAATACATATAAAAAAGAGCCGGCGAATTTACACGTCGACTCTTTTTATAAAGCCATTAGATTTCCCGTCGGATACAATCCTCTGCAATTGCCATTGTTGCCGTGCCAATCAGCGTTGTATCAATTTCTTTCAACTGCCCGGCGACCTCAGCGCTACACGCAATCGGAGTGCGAAGCGGCGGATCCTCCACCAGTTTAACATAGACAGGCGTTCCATCAAAATAAGGTAATCCTTTTCCCAACTTACGCTTAATTTCTGCAAACAATCTTGGCTTAATCACAGAATTGCGCGCAATACTTCCTTCCAAATAAATAACATTCTTTCCACCTTCTGCAAGAGGTCCCATCGACACAATGGTGGAAACGATGGTATTGGCAAGGGTTTCATAGTCTCGCGTTGCGATGCATGCCGCAATTTCGCACAATTCGCAAAAGCCGTCATCTCCGACAATTTTTTGCAACTGAGTCAGCCGCGGGGAAGAAAATTCATGATCCAGATAAGCCTGATACAATTCAAATACCGTACGGGTATCCCGGCTGTGTTTAAAAAACACGCCAATATTCTTCCCCTCCGGCGCGGAACCGCCCAATCGGACCTTTGCTTCTATCGCACGGCGCACCAAACCGAAAACACCTTTGCCCGCGATGGCATAATTGAGCTGCCTGTTTTCTGTTTCTTCCGGCGGAAAAAGCTCATCGTCCTCCGGAAGATTACAAATCAGCGCAATCGGCAGATAATGTCTTTCATCTCCATTTGCCATTCCGATACCGCAGATGCAGAGAACGGTTTTATCCTTCTTTGTCACATCAGTCAAAGAAACCGCCCCGTGATGAGCCACAATGCCGTCTGACTGATAAAACATGGTATATTCAGAAAATCCTCTGGAATTCATATACCGGGCAAAATTTCTTTCAAACACCAGCTCTTCACAAACCTCTTCCTTACTGCGCGCAATCATTCCATCAAGAGTCGGGAGCTTAGTAGGGTGATACGGACAATGATCCACAATCAGCATCGGCAGCGAAATTCCGATACACGGGTGCTTTTCCTCTTTTAAAAAATTGCTTATAATTGAATTTTTTAAAAGCAGTTTATCCAGATAGCCGTAAGATTTCGTGTGCTGTTCCGGATTTTCTTCTGCATGGACATAAAATTCACCATAATCTGTCCATCTTTCATTGATGCAAACATTACTTTAGTATTTGTCCCTCCAAAAGAAAGGGCTAAAACAACTCCGTGATTATAAAATGCATTCGGCTTTTCTTTTGCAAGTTCAAAATGGCGCTCCATCCCGGATTCACTCGCAGGCATTTCTCCTTTTTGAAAAAGGCTTATAAATTTTGCTAATTCCTCATCTGTGTCCGGCAAGATTCAACGCCGAAGCTCCTCCATCTGTTTCATTTGTTTGCCTCCGTTTTGCTTTTTTGAATTGCTATAACTTGTGCTGAATAAGTTACTGTTTTTCTCAAAAAGGATTAGTTCTTCACCTTTTCCCATACCGCCATAACAAGGCGATGCGGCAGAAGCTTTGCACCAAGCCTGTGAAGCTTATTGTGAAAACCGCAAATCGAAATGTCTTTTCGCCGTCTGCTATCCCGAAGCGCTTTGCAAACGACATTCTCAGCGCGGGTCATCAACGGAAAGTTCTTCACCTCTTCGGGATTTCCCGTTTTCTTGGCAACATCGAAAAATTCAGTTTTTGTCCAGCCGGGACAAACCGCGGTCACGGTAATTCCCTTATCCTTTACTTCTCTATTTAACGCACGGGAATAACTCAAAACATACGCTTTTGACGCGGCATAGACATTCATACCGGGCAAAGGCTGAAATCCTGCAACCGATGCAATCTGAATCACCCGGCTGCCCTGTTCCATAAACGGCAAAACCGCCCGGGTAACAGCCGTCAAGGCCGTAATATTTAAAGAAATCATCCCCAGAATCTCTTTTTCGGACTGCATTGCTGTTTTACCGAATTTGCAAAATCCGGCGGCATTCACCAAAAGGGACACCACGGCATTTTCATGCTGCAGGGCGTTTTCAATTACTTCGACGCTTTGTGGCTGCTGCAGGTCGAGCGCAAAAATACGGACCGGAACTTTTAATTCCCGTTTCAATTCGAGAAGTCTGTCCTCTCTGCGAGCAATGATCCACAGCTCTTCCGGGCTTTCCTTTGCAATCTGAACAGCAAACTGACGCCCCATTCCGGATGATGCGCCGGTGACAATTGCTACTTTCATCGGTACTTCCTTTCTTTAAAGCAGATTCGGGTCATAATGGGCCCGCTCTCCACCGATGAATTTTGGACGGGTACGGGCACAAACAAGGTTTGCCTCGCCGATTTTGCGGATGGAAAGCCGCACCGGAACCGCAACCGGACGCAGATGCATTCCGATCAAAGTATCACCGATGTCCATTCCCACGGCCGCCTGAACAAATTCCACCGCAACCGGTTCTTTAAAAGCTGCATAAGCAGCAGTGGCAAAGGAGCCGCCTGCCTTTGGCCGTGGTACAACGTTACAGATCGGAAGGCGGTAATATTCCGCTGCAGCTCGCTCCAGAATCAGCGCTCGATTAAGATGTTCGCAGCACTGAGCGGCTAAAAAGATCCCCCGCTCTCTTAAGGCAGGATAAATTCCGTTAAAAATAGCTGCGGCGGTTTCCTCGCTGGAATGTGTACCGATTTTTTCGCCAAGAACCTCACTGGAGGAACAGCCGACCACAAAAATATCATTTTCCCTGCAGGCTGCAAATTTCAGCAATTCGCAAACCGCCTGACGAGTCACATTTTCAATCTGATTTTCCATACTTTTCACCTTCTGTATCTTATGATACCACAACCATTACGAAATGCAAACGAAAACCGCCTGTTCGTCATTTTTTGATCAGGCGGTTTTCATTTAAAGATATTCTTTAAGTCGCTCAATGTTGTTTTGCTCAAAGCGAATTACTTCATCTGCCAGCTTTCTTGCTGATCCGGATACATTTTTACACTGATTCAGGGCTTTTTTTGCTTCAACAATTCCCATCGTGCTACCCTGAATCATCATCTCTGCAACCTTTTGCGGAGTTGATGCCTTTGCGGCATTCACCCTTGTGGCACCGCTCGCCATGAGCTTTGTAAAAAAAGCTTTCTCTACAGGATTTTTTCTGTTTTCATAAATCTGTCTTTTCGCTTTGGTGTTTAAAGATGCATATCCTTCCATCTGTGTAATCAAATCGCTGCGCAGTTTGGTTTCGCCAACCGATCGAAGAAGGACATTGATATTTTCCTCTCCCATCTTTGTATCTTGATAAATCTTGTTTAAAAGCTGCTCATCCTGTTTCACTATTTTTCACCTCACGGCTAGTATTTCCTGTACAAGCGAAGACTATGCCGCTTTTTTTGTGCTTGTACTCTTTTTAAAAAAACGCTATAATAGTGTTGTTTATATTCTTTAACGAAATGGAGTTATAACTTTGCAGGCAGAACATTTTTTTAAAAAGACTTTTAATATTTTCACCGTTGCCGTTTTATGTACCTTACTTTGGGGCAGCGCTTTTCCCGGCGTTAAAATCGGATATGAGCTTTTAAACATTGCAACTGATGACCTTGCATCAAAAATTTTATTCGCGGGGTGCAGGTTCGGCCTGGCCGGTATTTTCACTCTCCTTTTTGCCGCTTTCTCCGAGCGAAAATTTCCGCTTCCGAATCGAAATAACATCGGCGGAATTACACTGGTTGGCTTAATTCAAACAACGCTGCAATATATCTTTTTCTATATTGGCTTAAGCTACACCACCGGGGTAAAAGGATCTATCCTCAACGCAACCTCTACCTTTATGATCGTAATTCTTGCACATTTTGCCTATCGCGATGACAAAATCACTTTAAAAAAGGCAATCGGCTGTTTGCTCGGCTTTGGCGGTGTTGTTCTGGTAAATTTAGGAGGCGGCGGATTTGCGGATTTTTCCTTTTTGGGTGAGGGCTGCATTCTTCTTTCGGCGCTAACCTTTGCACTCGGCTCCCTGGTAAGCAAGAACGTGGCTGCAAAAGGAGCGCCCGCTACCATTACCGCCTATCAACTGATGATAGGCGGAGCTGCGCTGATCATCATCGGACTTGTATTCGGTGGAAAAATTACCTTTCCCACCCTTCAAGCTGTTTTGTTGTTTTTATATCTTGCACTTCTCTCCTCGGTTGCTTTTGCGCTCTGGACAGCACTGCTTAAATATAATCCGGTGGGAAAAATCAGTATTTTTAACTTTCTCACCCCTGTTTTCGGAAGTATCCTTTCCGTTTTGTTTTTACCGGATCAAGGGTTTAATATCAACATCATCTTTGCATTAATCTTAGCTTGCAGCGGTATCGTTTTGGTAAATTGCGCACCCGGCAAATCCGCTGCAAAATAAAAGCGCGTCCTTACTCTGCAATTCTCTCCTCATTAACAATAAACCGCTTCTTAATCAATCGTCAGATCATGGGCCAACACAAATGGGTCATACACAACTAACCATTCAAAAAGACCAATTTTACATAAACGGAAAGCTTACCTATAACGAAATTCCAAACTCGCCCTGTGCAGGGCTTTTGCTCAACGCGAGATTTATCCAAGGGGTGTTTTTTGATCGATCTGATCCCCACCGGTTTGACCGATTTGGACGTCGTTTTGATCCGGAGCAAAACACCGATGAGCTGATAGCTGCTCTTCCTCAATGGTATGCGGCAGGGCTTCGTGCACTCACTGTAGGATTTCAGGGCGGCGGACCTTGTTTTACAACCGATGCGCAAACCATCGATGCAAATCCATTTTCTGAGGATGGGCTAACGATTGACCTCGCCTGTTTAAAACGAATGGAGCGAATTTTGAAGGCTGCCGATTCATTCGGAATGGTTGTAATTGTCAGTTATTTCTATATGGCGCAATGCCGCTTTTTCAAGTCGAACAGAGCTGTTGAAAATGCCGTGCGCACTGCGTCTGCCTGGCTGAAATACACAGGATACAAAAACGTGATCATTGAGGTGGAAAACGAATACAATATAGAAGGGTTTCCCCGTCCGTCCTGGCTTATCGATCCGGCAGGTATTACAGAACTGATTCAGATCGCAAGAAAAGCTTCCGGAAATCTTCCCTGCGGATGCAGTGAAACAGGCGGACATTTTACACCCCAAGTTGCCGAAAGCTCTGATATAATTCTCATTCACGGAAACGGTTTGAATTCACAAGCATATTACGACCTTATCAAAAAAGCCAAAGAAATCAGACCGGTTCGCCCCATCGTCTGCAACGAGGATTCTCCAGCAATCAGTCATCTGGATCTTTCCGTGCGTGAAGGGGTTTCCTGGGGATATTATAACAATCTGACAAAACAGGAACCTCCGACTGATTGGGACATCACCCCCGGTCAGGATGTTTATTTTGCCAAGCGAATGGCAACGGCCTGTGGAATTGAAAATAATCCTCCTGAGCGTTCTAAAGAGATTTACCTACAGGGGTTGGCACCTGATGAGCTTTTAAACGGAAATGCCTGGATTTCTCTCGCTTCGCTTTATCCGGAACTCATTGAGCGAGTGGATTTTTACCGAAATGATATCCTGATCGACCGGACATATGAAGAACCGTTTTTGTTAAATCGCAAAACTACCTGGCTTCATACTCCGATAAGGCGTGTTGTATCGGGAGAGCAGTTTAAAGCGGTCGTATATTTCCGTGACGGAACAATTCGGGAGATAACCAAGACGGTGCAATAAAAAGCATCCCGTTCCTTTTGGGAACGGGATGCTTTCTTATTTAAACTTCAAAACACCGCCATGATTAATTTTCGCAAAGTGTAAAATCGACGCGGCCGCTGTTGACATCAGACGCTGTGCAAATCACCCGAACAGGAGTGCCTACCCGATATTGCCGCGTATGATCTATACTTTTCAGTGTAAAATAACTGTCAAATCCGTAAGGACCGCCGGGGAGTTCGTCAGCCCGTACCATTCCTTCCACCGTGTTCGAAAGCTCTACAAAAAATCCATTTGCAGTAACGCCGCTGATGATTCCGTCAAATTCCTCGCCGATATGTTTTTTCATATATTCGGCTTTATAACAATCCTCGCAGGCTCGCTCAATTCTGACAGCTTTCAACTCGGTATTTGTCGCCTGACAAGCCGCGGCATGGACAAGACGACGATATCTTTTCGTAATTCCTGATAAATCCTTCGATCCGATCAGGTCGCTGAGGATGCGGTGAATTATCAAATCCGGATAACGGCGAATGGGCGAAGTAAAATGAGTATAATTTTCCAGGGCAAGGCCGTAATGTCCCAAAGAATTTTCACTGTATTTTGCCTTTGACATAGCACGCAGAACCTGGTCGTTGACAATTCGATAAACCGATGTTTCATGCGCCTGCTCCAAAATTTCTGCTACTCTTTTTGGCCGTATGCCATGCTGGACCCCTTTCGCATTAACACCCAGAACATGGAGCGCTTCTGAAAGTGTCTCCAGCTTATCATCCGGCGGATTTTCATGAACCCGGTAAACAAAAGGAATATTGGCCTGCTTTGCAAAAATTGCTGCGGCCTCGTTTGCGGTGAGCATAAACTCTTCGATCATTCGTTCGGAAAAGCCTCTTACACGCGGTTTTATATCAACCGCCACATCACTTTCATCTACAATAATCTTGCTTTCTTCCGTTTCAATTTCGGGCGCACCTCGCAGCTTCCGATTGGCAATCAGCTTTTGGGCAAGCTCCTTCATTAAAACAAGCTTTTCATCGACCGATTGATACTTCTCCTCAATTTCCTGTGCTGCTGATCCCTCCATTATTGCATTGATTTCAGAGTAAACCCCTTTAACCCGAGAACGGATCACCGTTTTTCGAAAATCGAAATTTATCAGATTTGCGTTGCCGTCCAACGTGAGCAGCGCGGAAAAAGCCAAACGATCCTCCCCCGGATTGAGAGAGCAAATGCCGTTTGAAAGCTCTCGCGGCAACATGGGAACAACTCGGTTGGCATAGTAAATACTGGTGCCGCGTTCAAACGCTTCCTTATCGAGAGCCGAACCCGGGCGGACGTAATGAGAAACATCGGCAATATGGACACCCAAATGGTACTCATTGTTTTCTTTCGTCAACGAAACCGCGTCATCAAGATCCTTTGAATCTGCACCGTCAATGGTAAAAATGATTTCATCACGCAAATCCAGTCTTCCCTGCAGATCGCTTTCTTTAATTCCGCGATTTTGCAGAAAACGCGCTTCGTCATAAACGGCGTTTGGAAAATCCGGCGTAACCCGTTCCAGCTCCAGTATTGCTGCTGCACAGGCAGCGGCACTCCCCGCACAGCCAAACGAATCAATAATTTTTGCCTTATGCTCACTATGACGCACACCGCGCTTTATCACCTTGGCCAAAACTTTTTGACCCGGGAAAGCGTTAATTCCCTTTACCAGAGCAATCGGCGATTTTGTAAAACTGTCCGGTTGAACAAAAAGTCTGCCTTCTTGATAAACAACAACTCCTGTAAACTCCCCGGATCCATAAGAGACGATTGCTTTAACCTCCCCCTCCGGCGAATCACCCCGCGGCGCACGCAGCGCTTTTACAAAGACAAGATCGTCCGGAAGAGCACCTTTTAAAAATTTTCCGGGAATAAACACTTCCGCTCCGTCGAAAACGCGCTCGGCAAATCCAAATGTTTTTTGAATCCTTGTAATTCGAGCGGCATATAGCCCCAGCGCACGGGGGGATTTATAACGCTCACCCTGCCGTACAATCTCGGCGCTTTTCACCATTTCTTCCAGCGCCACAGCAAATCGTTTAGCCTCTGTCGGTTTGCACTTGACTTTTATAGCCAGTTCTTTTGCTCGGAGCCCGCTTTTCCCGCTTTTGGAAAGCGCCTGTAAAATTCGTTTTTGCATGGAATAATTCATAAGATCCTCTTTTTCCTTTGATATATGCCGGTTTTATATCCCCATTATACCCAAAAAAGCCCCTGCGTAAAAACACAGGGGCTTTTCACTGTTTCTTTATTTAAAGAACACCGATACAAAGTTAACTGCCAGTGTAATAACGAAAAATGCAACTGCTGAAATCTTTGTTAATTTCACTAAAATTGCCTCACTCGTTTTACCACGGCCTCTTGTATCATAATCCATTCCACCTGAAATGGAACTTGACAGACCCGGCTGTTTACTCTCCTGTAACATAACGACAATAACAATAAATATTCCAACGGCCAGCATCAAGCCGCCACCGATCATTTCCCAAATAGTCATAAAGGACACTCCTCTGAATTTAAGAATCATGTTATATAATAACACAGTTTTCGGACAAACGCAACCCCCCAATTTTTTTATAGGAAATTTGCATAAATAAATATCTATGCGGCATAATAAAAAAGCATTGCCGCCTTCAAAGGCGTTTGCGGAGCGAATCGGCAATGCAGGCGGCCGGTAATCACCGGCCGTTTTTCTTTTACCGCAAGTTGCGCCGCTTTATAAAAATCACCTTTCGCACCGATTAAACCAGCGTCATCTGCTCGCCGAAATCCTCCTCGCGCGGCAATGCGCCGGCGGCCGGAAGCGTCTTTGTTCGGTATCGATGCGGATTTGCAAGGCTTCCGTCAATATACGGCGCTACCTTTTCAACCCTGCAATTTTTCTTTTGCGTCATTACCGCAACGCCCTGAGAGTCACGGGTCGTTTTGGGAGAAATCATCGCACTGTTAAAAAGAAGCCGGCGGGTATTAGACGAAATAATCATAAATTCCGCACTGTCTGCCACACGATAAAGTGCAACCAGAGGTGATGCAGTCGAATACGCATTGGCAAGTTTTTTGCGCTTTGTCTTTGTTTGATAAGAAGAAAGCGGGATTTTGGACACTTTACCGTTTTCAAAGAAAAATAAGACATAGCCCGAAAAATCGGCAGCGACTATCATTCCCGCTACCCGCTCGCCGTCTTCAAAGCCAAGTTTTGCAGGAATATAATCTCCCAGGACGCTTGCCTTCGTATCATCAAATTCGTAGGCAAAGGTTTTGTATACCTGACCACGATCCGAGAAAAAGAGAATTTCCACACGATTGGTAGCTTCTGTTTGTACGGTTATCCGATCGCCCTCTTTCAGCTTTTGATCGGAACTCATCCGCAGCGACTGTGGCGTAATCTTTTTAAAATATCCCTCATCAGACAGGAAAAGGTGAACCGGATAATCCGGAATTTCTTCTTCGTATGCTGCCTCTTCGACCTCTTCAGCATAAACAATGAGACTTTTGCGTGGTCTCCCGTATTTTTTAGCAACCTCTTTAAGTTCCGAAACAATGATCGCTCGAACCTTTTTAGGATCTCCCAAAATTTCTTCCATTTCGGCAATATCCTTATTGAGCTGTTCGATTTCTTCCGTCCGTTTCAAAATATATTCACGGTTTAGGTGACGCAGTCTGATCTCGGCAACATATTCTGCCTGAATCTCGTCAATTCCAAAACCGATCATTAAGTTTGGAACAACTTCCGCCTCTTCTTCGGTCTCACGAACAATTTTTATTGCTTTGTCAATATCAAGCAGGATTTTAGAAAGACCCTCCAGGAGATGAAGCTTCTCTTTCTTTTTATTAAGTTCAAAATAAACACGCCGACGGACACATTCGGTACGAAACGCTGTCCACTCCTCCAAAATTTCACGCACACCGAGCACTCTCGGCGCGCCGGCGATCAAAACGTTAAAATTACAGGAATAGCTGTCTTCCAGCGGCGTTATTTTATAAAGCTTTTGCATCAGCTTATCCGGATCGTTGCCGCGTTTTAAATCAAGAGTGAGCTTTAATCCACCGCGATCGGTTTCATCACGCATATCGGATATTTCACGAATTTTCCCCTGTTTGATCAAATCAATGATCTTATCCATAATTGCCTCAACCGTGGTGGTGGGAGGAATTTCTGTAATTTCAATACAGTTATTCGCTTTATCGTATTGATATCGGCAGCGCACACGCACACCGCCGCGACCGGTCTTATAAATTTTTTCAAGCTCCGCCTGATTGTATAAAATCAGGCCGCCGCCCGAAAAATCGGGAGCTTTTAAAGTCTCCATGACATCGTGTTCCGGATTCTTAATCAATGCAGCGGCTGTTTCACAAACTTCTGCCAAGTTAAACGAACAAATCGAACTCGCCATTGAAACCGCAATTCCGACGTTGGCGTTTACCAGAATACTTGGAAAGGTCGTCGGAAGCAAAAGCGGCTCTGTGGTGCTGTTATCGTAATTCGGAACAAAATCGACCGTGTCTTTGTCAATGTCCTTAAAGAGCTCGGCACATAGCGGATCCAACTTCACTTCGGTATAACGGGATGCGGCATATGCCATATCACGTGAATAAGCCTTACCAAAATTCCCTTTAGAATCAACATACGGGTGCAGCAAAGCTTCATATCCGCGGGACATCCGAACCATCGTTTCATAAATCGCGCTGTCACCATGCGGATTCAGCCGCATGGTTGCCCCGACGACATTGGCTGATTTAGTTCTCGCTCCGGATAATAAATTCATTTTATACATTGTGTATAGTAATTTACGATGTGACGGTTTGAATCCGTCAATTTCCGGAAGAGCACGGGACATGATAACACTCATCGCGTAAGGCATATAATTTTGTTCCAGCGTATTGGTAATCCGCTGCTCCTGAACAAGGCCCGCTCCTGCGATATATCCCTCGATTCCGCCCCTTTTTCCTTCATTTTTTGGCTCTCGTGTTTTTCTGGGCGCCATTTTCTCAACTCCAAGTATTATTTAAACAATTTCAACAGAATATTCAACTGATGTCCGCCAGCTCCACATACTGGGAACCGTATTCTGAAATATAGTCCTTACGTCCCTGCAGATTATCGCCCAGCAGCAGTTCGAACATCTCCGCCGTCGCTTGTGCTCCATCCCGGGTAACTTTAATTAACCGCCTGGTTTCGGGATTCATAGTGGTAAGCCACATCATATCCGCCTCATTTTCGCCAAGACCTTTTGAACGCTGCAGAGTATATTTGTCTTTTCCAATCATCTGAAGAATCTCTGCCTTTTCCTTTTCCGTATAGGCAAAATAAGTTTTACCTTTGCTTGTGATTTCAAATAGCGGCGATTCCGCAATATAGACATAGCCCTCTTCTATCAATGTCGGCGTTAAACGATACAGCATCGTCAAAATCAGGGTGCGGATCTGAAATCCATCAACATCGGCATCGGTACAGATAATGACCTTATTCCAGCGCAAGCCGTTTAAATCAAAAGAGGCCAGCTCCTTATTGGCTTTGGTCTTTACCTCAACACCGCAGCCCAGAACTTTAAGCAAATCGGTGATAATGTCATTTTTAAAAATTTTATCATAATCAGCCTTAAGACAATTCAATATTTTCCCGCGGATCGGCATAATCGCCTGGAATTCTGCATCACGTCCCTGTTTACAGGAGCCAAGAGCCGAATCACCTTCTACAATATAGAGTTCCCTGCGGCCGATATCTTTACTGCGGCAATCCACAAATTTTTGAACGCGGTTTTGAAGATCAATACTTCCGGCCAGCTTCTTTTTTAAGTTCAACCTTGTTTTTTCGGCATTTTCCCGACTGCGCTTGTTAATCAGAACCTGTTCCGCAATTTTATTGGCTTCGTCCGGATTTTCCAAAAAATAAATCTCAAGTTGATGTTTTAGAAAATCGGTCATACATTCGTAGATGAACTTATTGGTAATCGACTTTTTCGTCTGATTTTCGTAAGAAGTTTGAGTTGAAAACGAAGAAGAAACCAAAACAAGGCAATCCTCAACATCGGCAAAATTAATTTTACTTTCGTTCTTTAAGTATTTTCCGCCCTGTTTGAGATAAGCGTCAATTTGAGAGACAAAAGCCTGTTTTACTGCCCGTTCCGGAGAACCGCCATATTCAAGCCAGCTGGAATTATGATAGTATTCCGTAAGCTTTACACGGTTTGAAAAAGCAAAAGCGACCGAAAGCTTCACGCGATAATCGGGTTTATCCTCACGATCCCTTCCTTTGCGCTCTGCCTCAACAACCTGCACCGTTGTAAGCGCTTCATTCCCAACAATTTCTTTTACATAGTCGGCAATGCCGTTTTCGTAATAAAACTCCTCTGTTTCAAAGCCGTTTTCGGTTTCGTTTCTAAAAACAAAGGTCAAACCCTTATTGACAACTGCCTGGCGCTTTAAAATATCGTGATAATACGAAACCGGGATATCAATGTCGGTAAAAACCTCCAAATCGGGTTTCCAATGCTGACGGCTTCCTGTTTTTTTGGAATGAGTCGGCTCCTTTTTTAAGCCACCGATATTTTCGCCCTTTTCAAAATGGAGATTATAAACATAACCGTCCCTGACAATTTCGGCGTCAAAATACTCTGATGAATACTGGGTAGCACAGGAACCGAGCCCGTTAAGGCCCAGTGAAAACTCATAGCTCTCCGCCTCGTTTGTATTATATTTGCCGCCGGCATACAGCTCGCAAAAAACAAGCTCCCAATTGTAGCGCTGTTCATTCTGGTTAAAGTCCACCGGAATTCCGCGTCCAAAGTCCTGCACTTCGATGGATTTATCGCGATATCGTGTAACAATAATCCGATCGCCGTATCCTTCTCTCGCCTCATCAATTGAGTTTGAAAGAATTTCAAAAACCGAATGTTCACACCCTTCCAACCCATCCGACCCAAAAATAACACCCGGACGCTTTCTGACCCTGTCTGCTCCTTTGAGCGAGGAGATGCTCTCGTTATTATATTCCTGCTTTTTTCCAGCCATAGCTTCATCCCATCCTGCCGCTTCCGGCAAATATCAACCGCAGGCCGTTGTCAAGCCTGCGGATATTTCTGTTTCAATCCTTTGTTAAAACTGCGGAAAAATACCCGCATCAGATCAATTTTACGGAAAAACCGCAAACTTGTCAAGCCGACGCCTTTATAAAGGGCTGTGCTTTCAAAGTAACCGCGCGGACTGTATTAGGAATTTCAGAAGTGTAATTCGTATCTATCTGCGCTGTAATGTTATCCCCGAGTTTAATTTCTTCAAACGACGCCGGCTTTCCGTCACGGGTAATATCAGTCTGTTCGTCAATTAAAATATTGATATAAAGCTCCCGAACACTTTCTTCATTTGTTGTCCCATATATCAAAAGACTTGCTCCCTCGTTTCTTTCTGTCGCTGCTACGACAGCACCGGAACACATTCTTAATTCATCACCGTCTGTCTCCATACGAAACAGCAGATATCCCTCACCGTCTGAATCGACGACATAATATTGTATACCGCCTACCTCGGCTTGAACGCCAATGCCTTTATATTCCTTTTCAAAGATCTCCCCGCCGATTTGCGTGTAATCATTAAATGCAATGATCTTCCCCTTTTGTGAAATAAATTGCGTAACAATCGGTTTTCCCTGCTTTCCCTCTTTGATCAAATAGACAAGAGAACCTTTTCCGTCTTCCCAATTCTTTATAAAGCGGTCAAGCGTAGCAATATTTTCAACGCCCTTCTCCGTTACCACCACATAGCCCAATTCTTCTGCACGATCGTAATCATACGTTTCAGGTGGGCGATAACTCATTTCGCTGCTTTCTGTTTCTTCCGTTTCTCCTATTGAAAAGCCGATCATATGAACCGCCCGCCCAATATTATATTCCTCGTAAACCGTTAACAGATATTTGCCGTCTTCTTCCGGCGTAGTAAAAGAAAGCTGCAAAATACCATAGCGGATGGATACGGAAACCCCGTTTAACGTTGCTGCGCTCAAATTTCCGTTTTTATCTATTTCCCACAGATTAACATCGGCCGGATGATCATTTAATCCCATTGCATAAACAGCAGGCTCCTGATTCATTTGAATTTCTGCGTGTTCTCCTGTATCGACCGAAGGAAATTCAATCTGATATTCGGAGAGAAGTGCCTTTAAGAATTCCGAATTCTCAGCCCGCGCCCCCGGATAATCGGACAAATCCACTGTTTCGCCCTCTCCCTGTGCTGACTGTGTCAAAAGAGATATTTCGGGAAAATCTCCATTCCCCTCGTAATCATTATAATCAAAAAAGCCAAACAAACCGCCAAATATAGATAAGAATGTACTGACTATCAGAATGATCAAATTTTGAAGAAATCCGAGCATGTTCTTTTACTCCTTTTTAAAAGTTAACTATAAAGCTCACTTTTGCGTTAGGCAAAATACCAACATTTTACATTATAATACCAAAGCGATGCAGCTAAAAATCGGGCCGCTTTAAGATGACGTTATTATATCATATTTCCGAGCAAAAAGAAAATCAGCCGCAATCTCATCCCGCTGAAAGGCCGACGAAAACATAGACCATTTCTTACCAGAAAACAATTTTTAATAATGACGGCAACGAAACGATATCTATAAATATTTTCTATCTCATCCACCAGGCGACATTATCATACCTCTCAGTTTTTCTTTTCAAAACAACACTCTGTAATTAAAAGCGTTTACTTGTCCTGACAAATAACGACTTTTTCATTGATATTTTGAAAACAATGCTGTATACTGATAATTGCATTCATACAGAGTAGGAATCTGCGCGTAAAGTGTCAGGCGGACGGGGAGTTGCCGGCTGAACGAAAAGCCATGTGGCTTGCGGTGCAGGCTCCGCATCCCGCTGTACCACAATTTCAGAGGCTATCCTCCAGAATTTGTACAGCAAATTTTTTAAGGAGGTGTGCTCTATGATGCGCGTATTTCAAAAATTTTCTGATTCCCTTGGTGAATTTCGCAACTTGCGAAATTTAACCCTTATGGCAATGTTGTTAGCACTTGATGTCTGTCTTTCGTTTTTTTCGGTACAATTTACTTCATTTTTAAAAATCGGATTCAGCTTTTTAAGTCTCACGGCAGCGGGAATGATGTTCGGTCCGACAGCCGGTTTTTTGATCGGTGCCGCCGGCGATTTGATCGGATACTTTATAAAACCAACCGGTGCGTTTAACCCACTACTGACTCTGGTTGCAGCTATAGCAGGACTTATCTGGGGACTGTTTCTTTATAAAAATCAATGCAGTATCGGACGAATTATTATTGCAAAAACCGCCATTACTGTTCTTTGTAATCTTGTTATGACAACCGCAATTCTTTGCCTGTACTTTGGTTCTGTTTAACGAAATCTTCCCATTGCGAGTTCTCAAAAATTTATGTGTTCTCCCGATTGAAATTGTGATGGCTTATTTTTCTCTGTAAAGCGCTTGTGCAAATTGAAAAAAAGGTACGGCGGCCTGTATAATATATCAAACGATTTCCCCGAATCGGAATAAATTCCGATTCGGGGTTTTTGTCATTCGGCTTAAAAGTTAAATTTTCCTCTTGACTCTAACCAATATATTATGTATTATAAATTTATCAACAACGATAGCTGGTGAATTGTTTTGTATAATCCAATATATGCTCTCTATTTAAACTATTTGAGCCAAAAAGGTTCTTCTTCGCCAAAAAACATTGCCTATTATCAAACAATGAGCAAGCTCACTGATCTTGAAACAGAATTGGCACCAAAATTGGACGAAGAGGGAAAACTGCTTTTAAACGATTTCTACGAAAACTTTGGAAAGTTGGAGAGTATTGTCTCAAAAGAAGCTTTTACGGATGGTTTCCAAATGGGAGCTCAGATGATGTTGGAGGTCTTGGGTAAAGACATCTGTTGAACCGCCTTAACGCAGTTTAACTGTTTTTCTCTCTAAATTAACGTTGCTCTCAGTTGCTTCTTCGCTTCTTAACAAAGCCTTGTAAACATTAAAAAAGCCAACGACGAAAATGTCGTTGGCTTTTAAATTAAACGCTTCGTTGTCCAAGCAACGCTGTTCTAAACCGTAGCGTCCGTCTTCTGTTCGGTTTCAGGCGCAGATTGCTCTTCTGCCGCCGGAGTCTCACTTACCGAAGGCTGCGGTTCCGGAGCCGGCACCGACGCTTTAGGCGCGGTAAACTGTACGCCGTTTACCGCATCAATAATTTTATCAACATACAATACTTTTTTGCCGGTCAGTCTCTCCTCGATCATACATCCCATAAAGACGAACAATACGGGCGAGAATAAATCAATAGCCCAGGTAAGTACATCAATGAATTGGATCGATCCGATTATGATACTGCCGATAATATGAAGGATTGCAAACAGGATTTGAATTCCGCCAGCAATATAAAGATAGAGACTGAATTTGACCGTCTTTTTCTTTGCAATAGATCGGAGCAAGAACACCACTGTAACAAGTGCCACCAGATTCATCGGCAAAATATTATGGAACCTGTACAGAAAAGCTACTATTCCCGAAAAGAGTGGCAGTCCACTGAAAATCTCATAAATCGGACCCATGATATAGGACGCAGCTACAGCAGCGATTGCCAGTGTTATATTAAATTTCTTGGATTCCTTTACGATTCCCGTAATATAACCAAAAAGCAATCCGATCAGTGCAAGGGTTCCAAGGAATTGAAGTGTATAAAAGCCAGAGCAGACCAAATGAACGGCATTTCCAAACACATCTCCAATATTGCTGAAGAAGTAACCGATATCGCCTAAATACCATACCAGCATATCAGCAAACCAGCCTAACACTTTGAAAAGATTAAAGACCTGCAGAACAAATGCGATGAGACAAAACAGAGCGACCACGCTGGAGACAATGAAGAGAACCGGATATTTCATTGCCTGTTTCAGCGTCTTTTGAAAACCGCTTTCCATAAAAATCCCCTTTCAAATAAATTATATGCTGTACGTACAGCAAAACGCTATAAGATTTACAGATATTCCCTTTATTCGAAGTATATCATATTATGCTGTTACCTTCAAGAAAAGATTTTCAGATTTCTCAAAAGAAAAGGCCCACTTAATCAGTGAATCAGATTTTTACAAAATTAAGCTCGTTTTCAAGCCCTTTTACGATATCGACCAGATCCTCGGTTTTCAGCCACGCAGTTGCCGTATTGTCGTTGGGATGAATGCCAATGAGTCCGGGTGCGTCCAGAAAATCCTGATCCAAAAATCTTTAACTTTGGTTTCATCATCATTCAGCACCCCGAGAGGCGTAACAGAGCCCGGTACCAAAAAACGCCCATATCGCATGTAAATACCAAAAAGACAGTCACCAAAAGCATTGAAAATACCGCCTGCAAGCACACCTATTGCCGCAAGACCGGGATTGTTATCGTTTCTTAAAAGGAGGTCAGCAACTGATTAATCAAGCCCTCGACCGATTAGTACTCGCTAGCTTAACACGTCACCGTGCTTACACATTGAGCCTATCAACCTCGTAGTCTACAAGAGGTCTTACCTGGTTAACCCAGTGGGATATCTTATCTTAAGGTCGGCTTCACGCTTAGATGCCTTCAGCGTTTATCCGTTCCGCACATAGCTGCCCAGCTGTGCCACTGGCATGACAACTGGTGCACCAGAGGTGCGTCCATCCCGGTCCTCTCGTACTAGGGACAGCTCCTTTCAAATATCCTACGCCCACGACAGATAGGGACCGAACTGTCTCACGACGTTCTGAACCCAGCTCGCGTACCGCTTTAATTGGCGAACAGCCAAACCCTTGGGACCGAATTCAGCCCCAGGATGCGATGAGCCGACATCGAGGTGCCAAACCTCCCCGTCGATGTGGACTCTTGGGGGGAGATCAGCCTGTTATCCCCAGGGTAGCTTTTATCCGTTGAGCGACGGCATTTCCACTCACATACCGCCGGATCACTAACTCCAACTTTCGTTACTGCTCGACCCGTCAGTCTCGCAGTTAGGCTGGCTTCCGCGTTTACACTCTAAGGCACGGTTTCCGTCCGTGCTGAGCCAACCTTTGAGCGCCTCCGATACCTTTTAGGAGGCGACCGCCCCAGTCAAACTGCCCACCTAACAATGTCCCCCGACCAGATTCATGGCCGCAGGTTAGAATTTCAGCATCTGAAGAGTGGTATCCCAACATCGACTCCACACAAGCTGACGCCTGTGCTTCCCAGTCTCCCACCTATCCTGTACATCAAATACCAAAATCCAATATTAGGCTACAGTAAAGCTCCATGGGGTCTTTCCGTCTAGTCGCGGGTAACCGGCATCTTCACCGGTACTACAATTTCGCCGGGCGGGTTGTTGAGACAGTGCCCAGATCGTTACACCATTCGTGCGGGTCAGAACTTACCTGACAAGGAATTTCGCTACCTTAGGACCGTTATAGTTACGGCCGCCGTTTACTGGGGCTTCAATTCAGAGCTCTCACCCCTCCTCTTAACCTTCCAGCACCGGGCAGGTGTCAGCCCGTATACGTCATCTTTCGATTTAGCACAGACCTGTGTTTTTGCTAAACAGTCGCCTGGGCCTATTCTCTGCGACTCACTTTCATGAGTACCCCTTCTCCCGAAGTTACGGGGTCAACTTGCCGAGTTCCTTAACAACCCTTCTCCCGTTGGCCTTAGAATTCTCTTCCTACCTACCTGTGTCGGTTTGCGGTACGGGCTCCTCAGATATCCAATAAGCTTTTCTCGCCTTCCTCTAAGTATGCTTCCCTACTTGTTTTCGGTCCCTTACGACCGGGTCTACCATCGCCCGGCTCATACCCTTTGAAAGTGTCACTTATCTTAAATCTTTCGGAGGCTACGGAATCTCCACCGTATCTGCATCGGCTACGCCTTTCGGCCTCACCTTAGCTCCCGGCTTACTAGGAGCGGACGAACCTTCCTCCTAAAACCTTAGGCTTTCGGCCATTATGATTCTCACATAATTCTCGCTACTCATTCCGGCATTCTCACTCGTATTAAGTCCACCAACGCTTTCGCTCTGACTTCTCTCTTAATACGACGCTCCCCTACCACGCAGTTATTCACTGCATCCCAAGCTTCGGTGTATGTTTTAGCCCCGTTAAATTTTCGGCGCAGAACCACTCGACCAGTGAGCTATTACGCACTCTTTGAATGTGTGGCTGCTTCTAAGCCAACATCCTGGTTGTTTTCGCAATTCCACATCCTTTTCCACTTAAACATACTTTGGGACCTTAGCTGTGGGTCTGGGCTGTTTCCCTTTCGACCATGAAACTTATCTCCCATAGTCTGACTGCTGCACTCTGGATTATCCGGCATTCTTAGTTTGATAGGGTTCAGTAATCTCTCGACCCCTAGCCCATTCAGTGCTTTACCTCCGGTAATCATATGCAACGCTAGCCCTAAAGCTATTTCGGGGAGAACCAGCTATCTCCGGGTTCGATTGGAATTTCTCCGCTATCCACACCTCATCCGCCGCCTTTTCAACGGAGGTCGGTTCGGTCCTCCATGGAGTTTTAC